>JAABUV010000207.1_pt1 | contig 88084 bp, 95 predicted proteins | sample 5559971 | NCBI WGS metagenome assembly JAABUV01 (sample SAMN10711881, study PRJNA513362) | rock metagenome | isolation source: Antarctica rocks | place: Antarctica: Victoria Land, Knobhead nord | collected 2015-12-19 | reverse complement strand
GCCTCCAGATCAGCACGCGCAAGGTTGCACGGTTCGGTAGAGGGTGACATGCGGCGAGGGAATCGTACTCGCCCGCGTCAGGGAAGCCCTAAAATGCGGCCGACCCCAGGGTTTTGCCCCAATTACTGCCGCGCGCTGGCGAGAGGGCGACGGCGTGAGTAGTTTCCGACCCTGCGCCACCGGTTCGACCGGCGATACCGTGCGAGGTGGAAGGTGGCAGGCCGTGAACGCCTGCTCGCCGCCGACCATGGCGCCGCTGCCGGATGCCACACCACCGCTATCCGGGACGGCATCGCCATCACCTCACCAGAAGGACCAGACATGAAACAGAACGACGCCGTGATCGCGATCTTCGCGGAACACCAGCAGGCGGAGGCGGCAGTGAAACAACTGGCTGCCGAAAGCTTCGACATGAAGAGCCTCAGCGTAGTCGGCAAAGGCTACCACACCGAGGAAAAAGTCGTCGGCTTCTACAACGTCGGCGACCGGATCAAGTTCTGGGGCACGCGCGGCGCGGCCTGGGGCGGCTTGTGGGGCTTGTTCCTGGGCGGGATGTTCATGACGATTCCCATCGTGGGGCATGTCATCGTGCTCGGCTACCTGGCCGCGACCGCCATCTCCGCCGTGGAGGGCGCCGTCATGGTCGGCGGTATGAGCGCGCTCGGCGCGGCGCTCTACAGCATCGGGATGCCGAAAGACAGCGTGGTCGATTACGAGGCGGTGGTCAAAGCCGACGGCTTCCTGGTCATGGCGCACGGCACGGCCGAGGAGATGGCCCGGGCCAAGGTCATCCTCGGCGCCAGCCATCCCTCGCGCATGGACGTGCATGCCGGGGCAGAGGCGCTGGCGCCGGTCGCCTGATCCATCGACCAACACCTTCGCGTCCGGGGAAAGCCAGCGCGCGCTTTCCCCGGACGTGTCCACGAATGGGTCATTGATGCTGTCAACGCCAACCGCACCCGTGGCCGGGCCGCCCGCCATCACGCCGGACGCCTCGCCGACCGGGCTCGCCGCGAACGAGGCCCGCCGCCGGCTGGCGACGTTCGGCCGCAACGCCCTGCCGGACACGACGGTGCATCCGCTGCGCCGGGCGCTCGGGAAGTTCTCGGCCCCGGTGCCGTGGATGCTCGAAGCGGCGATCGTGCTGCAGGTCGCCCTCGGCGACTATGCCGAGGCGGCGATCGTCGCCGGGCTCCTGGCGTTCAACGCGGCACTCGGGCTGTTCCAGGAAGGGCGTGCCCAATCGACCTTGGCCACGCTGAAATCCCGGCTCGCGCTGACCGCCTCGGTGCGGCGCGACGGCGCGTGGGCGACCGTGCCCGCCGCCGACCTAGTGCCGGGCGATATCGTGAAGCTCTCGCTCGGCGGAGTGGTCGCGGCGGACGTGCGCCTGCTCGCGGGGGAGGTCCTGCTCGACCAGTCCATGCTCACCGGGGAGTCGGTGCCGATCGAGGCGGGGCCGGGCGTGCAGACCTACGCGGGCGCCCTGGTCCGGCGCGGCGAGGCGGTGGCGGACGTGGTGGCCACGGGGCCGCGCACCAAGTTCGGCCGCACCGCGGAGCTGGTCCGCGGCGCGCACGTGGTAAGTTCCCAGGAGAAGGCGGTCCTGCGCGTGGTGCGCAACCTCGCCGCGTTCAACGGCGTCGTCATCGTGGCGCTGGTAGGCTACGCGCTGTTCCTCGGCATGAAGCTGCCGGAGATCATCCCGCTGGTGCTGACCGCGGTCCTCGGTTCGATCCCGGTGGCGCTTCCGGCCACCCTCACCCTGGCGTCCGCGCTCGGCGCGCGGGCCTTGGCCAAGCTCGGCGTCCTGCCGACCCGGCTCTCGTCGGTCGATGAGGCCGGCGCGGTGGATGTCCTGTGCGCCGACAAGACGGGCACGCTGACGCGCAACGAACTGGCGGTGACGGCCGTGCGGGCCATGGCCGGCTTCGAGACGGCGCAGGTGCTCGCCCTCGCGGCGCTCGCCAGCTCGGACGGGGGGCAGGACCCGGTCGACGCGGCCATCCGCACGGCCGCCCGCGCCGCCGCCGGCACGCCGCGCCTGGTCAAGTTCGTCCCGTTCGACCCGGCGGTCAAAATGGCCGAGGCACTCGCGGTGGATGCGGCCGGCGGCCCGCAACGCGTGGTGAAAGGCGCGTTCGCCGCGGTGGCCGGGCTCACGCAATCCGCTCCCGACGCGGCGGCCATGGCGCACGGGCTCGAAAGCCAGGGCTTCAGGGTGCTGGCGGTCGCGGCCGGGCCGCCGGATGCGATCCGCCTCGCCGGGCTGATCGCGCTCAGCGACCCGCCGCGGGCCGACTCCGCGGCGCTGGTCACCGAGTTGCGCGGCCTGGGCGTGCGCACCGTGATGGTGACCGGGGACGCGCCGGCGACCGCGTCCATCGTGGCGCACGCGGTCGGGATCGACGGCGCCGCCTGCCCGCCCGGGCCGATCCCGGACCGGGTGACGCCCGGCGCGTTCGCGGTGTTCGCCGGCGTCTTTCCGGAGGGCAAGTTCAAGCTGGTCAAGGCGTTCCAGGACGGCGGCCACGTCGTCGGCATGTGCGGCGACGGCGCCAACGACGCGCCGGCGCTGCGGCAGGCGCAGATCGGGATCGCGGTCTCGACGGCCACCGACGTCGCCAAGTTGGCGGCCGGGATGGTGCTGACCGAGCCTGGCCTGTCCGGCATCGTCGCCGCCGTCAAGGAGGGCCGGGTGACGTTCCAGCGCATCCAGACCTACGCGCTGAACTCGATCGTCAAGAAGGTCGTGACCGTGCTGTTGCTCGTGGTCGGCCTGGTCATGACGGGGCACGCGGTGTTGAGTCCGTTCCTGATGGTCCTGCTGATGATCACCGGGGACTTCCTGTCGATGTCGCTGACGACGGATCGCGTGCGGCCCTCGCCGACGCCGAATGCGTGGCGGGTCGGCCACTTGACGGCGGCGGGGATCGTCATGGGAGTCTGTTTGCTCGCCTTCTGCACGGCCGTCCTCGCCGCCGGCGAATTCGGCGCGGGCCTCGGCACGGGCGCGTTGCAGACCCTCGCCTTCGCAGCCTTGGCGTTCGGCAGCCAGGCGATGATCTACGCCCTCCGCGAGCGCCGGCGCATCTGGAGTTCCCGCCCGAGCGGCTGGCTTGCGGCGTCGTCGGCCGCCGACGTCGTGGTCGCCGCGACGCTGGCGGTGGGCGGACTGGCGATGACGCCCTTGCCGGCCTGGATGGTGGCCGGCACGCTCGCCGCGGCCACGGCCTTCGCCTTCGTCCTGGACGCGGTGAAACGCCCGGTGTTCGCTCGGCTCCGGATCACTTGAGGGTCCGGTCGGCATCGGCAGGAGGACGGGCGTGAAGATCAAGCCGCAGGAGTTTCGGGTGCGCGAGGGCGACGACGTCGACCTCGGCAAGTGGCCGACGAAGGTGCCGCCCGTCTACGCGTCGAAGGACGACTACCGCGACATCCTGCGGGAGCACGTCGAGCGGCAAAGTTCGCTGCAGGAACTGCTCTACGCCTCCAACCGGCACGCGGTCCTGCTGATTTTCCAAGCGATGGACGCGGCGGGGAAAGACGGCGCGATCAAGCACGTGATGTCGGGGGTCAACCCGCAAGGCTGCCAGGTGTTCAGCTTCAAGCATCCGAGCGCCACCGAGCTGCAGCACGACTTCCTGTGGCGCACCACCCGCGATCTGCCGGAACGCGGACGCATCGGCATCTTCAACCGGTCGTATTACGAGGAGGTGCTGATCGCCCGGGTGCACCCGGAGATCATCCGCAGCGAAGGCCTCGCGGGCGAGCGGGCCGGCGAGAAGTCGATTTGGCGGGACCGCTACCGATCCATCGTGGACCTGGAGCGGCACCTGTCCAGGAACGGCACGCGCATCGTCAAGTTCTACCTCCATCTTTCCAAGGACGAGCAGCGGAAGCGTTTTCTGCAACGCATCGACGATCCCGAGAAGAACTGGAAGTTCAGCATGGCCGACATCCAGGAACGGAAATTCTGGAAACAGTACATGAAGGCGTACGAGGACTGCCTGGCTGCGACCAGCACCCGGGAGGCGCCTTGGCACATCGTTCCGGCCGACGACAAGGAGAACACCCGGCTGATCGTGTCGGCGATCCTGCGCGACACGCTGGAGAGCCTCGACATGAGCTACCCGAAAGCGAGCGATGAACGCCGGGCCGAGCTGCTGGCCATCCGCGAGCAGTTGGCGAAATGACGAGCCCGGTGAAGGCGTGCCTCGCGTTCACGCGACGGGACTAACGACCAGGACGCCCCACATCGGCCCTGGCGCAGGCTCGGTCGGCCCGCCGCAAGGGGGTTTTCATGCGAGTGATCGTCATCGGAGCGGGAGTGCTCGGCGCGAGCGCCGCCTTCCATCTGGCCGCGGCCGGCGCGTCGGCCGTGCTGGTGGACCAGGCCCACGACGGCCGCGCCACCGCCGCGGGGGCCGGCATCGTTTGCCCCTGGTTGTCCGAGGCCGCCGACGCCGCCTGGCGCCGCATCGCCGATGCGGGCGCGTGCTACCTGCCGGAACTGGTCGAACGCCTGGCGGGCTTCGGCGAACGCGACGTGGGGTTCCGCAAGGTCGGGGCGCTCTCGGTCGCGTGGGACGACGCGGAGCTGGACCGGATCGAGCGAGCCGTGCTGGCCCGCCGCGACGAAGCGCCCACGCTGGGACCGGCGGTCGGCGCAGCAGTCGGCCCAGCGATCGGTAGCGTGTCGCGCCTGTCGCCGCAGCAGGCGCGGGCGCTGTTCCCGCCGCTGCACCCGGCGCTCGCGGCTGTGCACGTCTCCGGAGGCGCCCGGGTCGATGGGCGCCTGCTGGCGGCGGCGCTGTGCCGGGCGCTGGAGCGGCAAGGCGGACAGGTGCGCCGGGGCGTGGTGGAGCTGCTGACCGACGGCCCGCGTGTCGTCGGCGTCCGGATCGGCGGCGAGAGGCTGCCGGCGGACAGCGTGGTGCTCGCGGGCGGCGCGTGGGCGCCGGCCATGCTCGCGCCGTTGGGCCTGGCGCTCGCGGTGACGCCGCAGCGCGGGCAAATCACGCACCTGCATCTGGACGGCGCGGCGACCGGCGGCTGGCCCGTGGTGCTGCCCCCTGGCAACCACTATCTGCTCGCCTTCGAGGGCGGCCGCGTGGTCGTTGGCGCGACGCGCGAGCGGGACGCCGGGTTCGACTATCGCGTGACCGCCGCGGGCCAGGCGGAGGTGCTCAACCAGGCGCTCGCGGTGGCGCCGGGGCTGGCCAGCGCGACGCTGATCGAGACCAGGATCGGTTTCCGGCCGGTCGGCCCCGGCGCCCGACCCCTGCTCGGCGTCGCCCGTGGCGTGCCGGGGCTGGTGATCGGCAACGGGCTAGGTCCGTCCGGGCTGACGATCGGTCCGTATGCCGGGCGATTGCTGGCCCAGGCGGCGTTGGGGCAGCCGCCGGACCTGGATTTGGCGCCCTACGACCCGTTGCGGCCCTGCACCGGGTCGGTCCAGGCCGATGCCGACGCCCTGCGCTGACGTCGCGAGCCGGCTGGCCAAGCCGCGCGGGTTGTCCCAAGCTGTCCGGCATAGGGAGACAGCAATGAGCAACATCGGATTCATCGGCCTGGGGATCATGGGCCGGCCCATGGCCATGAACCTCCTGGCGGGCGGCCACGGCCTGTTCCTCGCCAGCCGGTCCGGAGTGCCGCAGTCCATGCAGCAACCCGGCGTCACGGCGTGCGCCAACGCGCGGGAGGTGGCCGAGAAAAGCGAGGTGGTCATCCTGATGGTGCCGGACACGCCGGACGTGGACACGGTGCTATTCGGTCCGGACGGCGCCGCCGAGGGCCTGTCGCCGGGCAAGACCGTCGTCGACATGAGCAGCATTTCGCCGATGGCGACCAAGGCGTTCGCCAAGCGAATCAACGATCTCGGCTGCGACTACCTCGACGCCCCCGTGTCGGGCGGCGAGGTCGGCGCCAAGGCGGCGAGCTTAACGATCATGGTGGGTGGGCCGGAGCGGGCGTTCGCCGCGGCGAAGCCATTGTTCGAGCTGATGGGCAAGAACATCACCCTCGTCGGCGAGAACGGCGACGGGCAGACCACGAAGGTCGCCAACCAGATCATCGTCGCCCTGACGATCGAGGCGGTCGGGGAAGCGCTGCTGTTCGCCTCCAAGGCCGGCGCCGACCCGGTGCGCGTGCGCCAGGCGCTGATGGGCGGCTTCGCGAACTCCCGCATCCTGGAGGTGCACGGCGAGCGCATGGTGAAGCGCAACTTCGAGCCGGGCTTCCGCATCGAGTTGCACCAGAAGGACTTGAACCTCGCCTTGCAGAGCGCCCGAACCCTGGGCGTCAGCCTGCCGAACACCGCGACCTGCCAGGAGTTGTTCAACGCCGCCGCTGCCGCTGGCGGGAAAGCGTGGGACCACTCGGGCATGGTGCGGGTGCTGGAGCGGCTGGCCTGCCACGAAATCGGGCAAGCGGCGTTGGGCGATAAGCCGTAAACGCGACGTCAATCTTCGTTGGTTAGTGTCTGGTGAGCGGTGATGGGGTCCGCCGAGCCATGCGTGATGCCTTTCACACGACGGACGCCCTGGCCGAGCGCCTGAGCGGCCTGTGCGCCCGCTACCCCGCGGTCGAGCCGGAGATGGTGGCCGAGGTGCTTCGCGCGGTGTTGGACACGCTCGGCGGGCAGCTTTCGGGCCGAGAAACGACGCTGCTGCGTGAGGTGGAGACGCTCGGACGCACCATCGCGGCGGCCCGGGCGGAGATCGCGGTCCTGCGTGTGGAGGATACTCCCGTCGGCCACATCGGGGCTGCCGGGAGTGAGCTCGCCGCCGTCGTGTCGCACACTGCTGCCGCAACCGACGCCATCCTCGACGCCTGCGAGGCGCTCGATGACGAAGCGGGCCGCTGGCCCCGGGAGACGGCGACGGCGCTGCAGGCGGCAACCACGCAAATCTACGAGGCTTGCAGCTTCCAGGACATCACCGGCCAGCGGCTCACCAAGGTCGTGGGTACGCTGCGCACGGTCGAGGCCAGAGTGGAGCAGCTGATGGCGGCGTTCAGCGAGCCACGCTGGGCAGGCAGGCCCGGCAACGCAGGGTTCACCGGCGGCGCCGAGCTGCTAAACGGACCGCAACTGCCGGGCGCTGCCCTGGCCCAAGCCGAGATCGACGCGATCCTATTCTGTTAGGAGCGCTCGACCGCTAGTGCCGCGATGTTGCTCACATCCGGCCTGTTCAGCACGCGCCACAAGAAGCCCGACGCAGTAGACACCTCGCCTGCGCCGGCGATCCCCGGTTCCGCGACAACTCCTCCAGGCACTCAGTGGACCAGCGCTGCGACCATCTCGTGCTGCACGATAGCTGCCATCGCGAGGTCGCGGTCATCGGCCACCGCCATCGGCGAACCATCGGCCGCATGGATGGCGAATGCCGCCGCGCCATTCAGCATGACTGGCTTCACGTAGGCCAACTGCGACACGCCGAGCTGCTGCAGCTGGACTTGCGTGAGGTGGCGGATATCGATGCGAGCGTTCGCATCAGCCTGCGGATCGGTCGTATTCATGGCGGAAACCCCTTGTGGCAGGCGCAACGCATAGCGGATATACGCTGCTGCCCCCGATTCGATGCAGTAAATAGGCCAGACGATTGGTTAAGCCTTATCCACCTTGGCCTGGACGAAGCGTTGCTCGGCGTCCACGACGCGACCGGGCGAGGATGGATGGCCGATCGGGATCGTTTTGACCCGCGCCTCGGGCTGCGGCCGTATCAACTCGATATGCAGCAGCCCGTTGTCGAGCCAGGCGCCCTTGACGGTGATACCCTCCGCCATGACGAACGCGCGCTGGAATTGCCGCGCGGCAATGCCGCGATGCAGGAAGATGCGGCCCTGCGTGTCGTCGGTTTGGCGGCCGCGGATCACCAGTTGGTTGTCCTCCTGGGTGATCTGTAGGTCGTCCATCGTGAAGCCAGCCACCGCAAGAGTGATACGCAGCCCGGTCTCGCTGACCTGCTCGATGTTGTAGGGCGGGTAGCCGTCCGACGAGGCTTTGGACGCACGCTCCAGCATCTGCTCGAGCTGGTCGAAGCCGACGAACAGCGGGGATGGGAAGACACGGGTGGTCATCGGCAAGCCTCCTCCAAGGAGCGAAGCGTGGTGGCGAGGCCCACGCTGGCGCCTCGCGATCCATTATTTTGGCAGGACGCGGCTGGGTTGCAAGGTGGCTACGTTGATCGTTGCCAGCGTCGCGGCTACATCGTTGGAATGACGGACGCAGTGCTCCCCATCCTCATCACGCCGCACGGCGCGCTTCGTACCAAAGCCCGCCGCGTGACGCCAGCCGACGCCGCCGACGTGGCGCGCCTCGTGCCCCGCCTGTTCACGACGATGTACCGCGCCCCGGGCATCGGCCTCGCGGCGCCGCAAGTGGGGGTCGGCCTTCGCCTCGCGGTGGTGGACCTCCAGGCCGAGGACCCGGCGCTGCCCGGCGCCTTGACGCTGATCAACCCGGAAATCATCGCGGCCAGCGAGGAATGGGTCACGCGTGAGGAGGGCTGCCTCTCGGTGCCGGGTCAGTACGCCGACGTGGCGCGGCCGGCCCAAGTGCGTATCCGCTACCAGGACCAGGACGGCCGGCCGCAGCAGATCGAGGCCGAGGGCTTGTTGGCCGCCTGCCTCCAGCACGAGATCGACCACCTCGACGGCGTGCTGTTCGTGGACCACATCTCCGCCCTGAAACGCAACATGCTGCTGCGCCGGCTGGCCAAGGAGATGAAGCAGAAGGCAGCGGAGTAGTGCGCCTCGCCTTCATGGGCAGCCCGGCCTTCGCGGTGCCGGCCCTGCACGCGCTCCACGCGGCCGGACACGACATCGTGGCCGTGTACTCGCAGCCGCCTCGGCCAGCCGGCCGGGGGCAGTCGGTCCAGCGTTGCCCGGTGCACCTCGCGGCCGATCGGCTGGGACTGGAGGTTCGCACCCCCCTGTCCCTGAAGCGTGACCCGGCCGTGCAGCAAGCCTTCGCCGACCTGGACCTGGACGCTGCCGTGGTGGCCGCCTACGGCCTGATCCTGCCGTCCGCGATGCTCGCGGCCCCTCGGCGCGGCTGCCTCAACATCCACGCGAGCCTGTTGCCGCGCTGGCGGGGCGCGGCACCCATCCAGGCCGCGGTGCTCGCTGGCGACGCCGAGAGCGGGGTTACGATCATGCAGATGGATGCCGGGCTGGACACCGGGCCGATGCTGCTGCAAGGCGCCGTTCCGATCGGACCACGGGGCACGGCCGCGGCACTGCACGACGCCCTGCAGGCGCTCGGGGCCACCCTGGCAGTTCGCGCCCTGGCGGAGAACCCGGCCTCGGTCCCCCAGCCCGACGGCGCGACCTACGCTCCGAAGCTGACCCGGGCCGATGGCCGGCTCGATTGGGCGCTCTCCGCCACGGCGCTCGACCGGAGGGTTCGCGCATTCAATCCGTGGCCGGGGACATGGTGCCTGCTTGGGAGCGAGGCGCTGAAGGTGCTGGATGCCGAGCCGGCCGCAGCCGATGGCCCGGCCGGCGAGGTCCTGGACGCCGCGCTGACGGTCGGGTGCGGGGACGGCGCGCTCCAGCTGCTGCGGGTGCAGCGCGCTGGCCGGGCGCCGGTCGCAGCGGCGGCGTTCCTGCGCGGCCATCCGTTGCCGCCCGGCACGCGACTGGGATGACCGGCTGGGCGTTGCTGGTCGAATACGACGGCGGCCCGTTCATCGGCTGGCAACGGCAGGCGAGCGGCCTCTCCGTGCAGTCGGTGCTCGAAGCGGCCTGTGAGAGGCTCACGTCCGGCCCCGTCGCGGTCGCGGCGGCCGGCCGCACCGACGCCGGGGTGCACGCCGCTGGGCAGGTGGCGCTGGTCGAGCTGCCGGACCGCTTGACGGCCCGCCAGGTCCGCGATGCCCTAAACTTTCACCTTCGGCCGCATCCTGTCGTCGTGTTGCGCGCCGCTCCTGCACCCGCTGGCTGGCACCCGCGCTTCTCCGCAACCGGCCGCTGCTACCGCTACACGATCCTGAACCGCCGCAGCCGACCGGCGCTGCGGGCGGGACGGGTCTGGCACCTCCCGCATCCGCTGGACACCGCCGCCATGGCGGAGGGAGCCCGGCACCTGCTTGGCTACCACGATTTCACGTCGTTCCGGGCCACCGCCTGCCAAGCCCTGACCCCGTGGCGCACGTTGGACCGCATCGACATCGTTTCGGCTGGCGAGGAGATCGCGATCGTCGTGGAGGCGCGCAGCTTCCTGCATCACCAGGTCCGCAACATGGCCGGCACACTGGCGTTGGTCGGCGCTGGACGTTGGCGGCCCGCCGACGTGATGCGAGTTTTGGCCGCCTGCGACCGCACCGCCGCCGGGCCGACCGCGCCGGCCGCCGGGCTGTGCCTGACTGCGGTGGCCTACGCGGACGATGTGTGGCGGCCAGCCTGACGGATCGCTGGCCTCGGGCATGCCCCGCCCTTCGTCAGTAGCGCACGAACCCGGGCTGCTGCGGCGGATCGGCCCAATACTCCTCGATCAGCGTCACGTCCGCCAGGCGCGGGCCGCGGCGGCAGGCGCGCAGCAATTCCTCGACGCTTGCGGTATCGCCGTACACCAGCGCTTCCACCGTGCCGTCCGCGCCGTTGCGGACCCAACCCTCCAAGCCAAGGGACAGGGCCTCCCGCGTCATCCAGTCGCGATAGCCGACGCCCTGCACTTGGCCGGCGATGACGAGGCGCTTCGCTCTCATACTGGCCACTCCGCTTTCATGACTAGCTCCGGCACAGCGCGACGAAGCGCGCCGCGTGGGCGATGTCGTCTGCGATGTGGGCCTGGCGCGCCGCCGCTTCGGCGTCCTCGCCCCACGATGCCGCTTGGAAACTGTCGTCCACCATCGACAACGCCGTCGCTTCGTCGGCCGGCAACGCTCCCCGCGCGACCGCCAGGCCCAGCACGAGGCTGCCGAGCGCCGGCACGATGATCCCAAGCCCAGCCAAGGCCCAGGGGGATTGCCCATCCACCGCCGCGCGAAGGGCCGCAAGGGCCGCCGGATGCTGGCGCACATGGATGACGCCGGTCGTGATCGTCAAGGCGGCCCCCAACTCCGTCCGCGACCAATCGAGCCAGGGTTGCCAAGCCGCATGCTGGCGGTCGGCCAACGCCAGCGGATGGTCCGCACGGTAGCATAGCAGATCCGACTCGCCGTAGGCGGCGATCGCGGCGGCGGTCGGCCCGGCGTCGGGAACGATGCGCAGCTGCGCCGTGCCGGCGAGGCGCGTCAGCGGCACGTCGCGGTAGTGCATCTGCCGGGTTTCCGCTCCGGCGGCCTGCCACTCGTCTGCGACCGCCTGCGCCAAGGGTGCCGTCGGCACGAGCAACGGGGGGCCGTTCGGCACGCGGACCGGCTTGCCGTCGAGCACGACGCCGTAGCCGCCGGCCTCGACCGCGACGGCCGCCTGGTCCCAGAAGCGTTTCATCGCAGCAGGCTCCGCAGCAAATCGGCCGGCTTGGCAGCGCGCACGGCGGCTGGAACCGGGCCTGCGCGGCCATCCCGTGCGGAGGCGAGGCCGGAGCCGCAGCTATCCTCGCGCGGCGCCCCGCCGATGACCACGCCCGTGCGGCCCGGCTCGCCGGATGACTCCAACGCTGCCTGCGGATGGGCGAACGTGCCGCCGACCCGCATCGGCGCCGCCACGCCCGTCCCGCCGAACTGCAACTCCGGCAGCAGCTGCAAGGCGAGCGACTCCGCCCCGAGGTCCGCGGTGCCGCTGCCGGTCAGTCGCAGCCGGGTCGAGTCGAGCGTGAGCGTGCGGACGTCCACTTTGCCGTGGCTTGCGTCGAGCCGCAGGGCCAGGCAGCGCACGTGGCTGCGGCCTGCCAAGCCCTCCGGCACGTGCGCCGACCGCAGCACGCCGGCGAACCACCGCGTCAGCAGCGCATTCTCGATCTCGCCGTCCACCACGGCGAGTCCCGCGTGCCCGTCCAGCGCCGCCGCCAGCGCCCGCGGCGACGACCCGGCGCTGCGCAGCGCCACATCGATCTCCACCGTCGCGACCGAGTTGCCCGGCGCGTCGAGGGATTGCAGCAAGGGACCCAGCGCGAACGCAGGCGACCGCAGCGCGAGCGCCACCGGCGGCGGCGATTGGCTGGCGTCGGTGCTGAATGACAGGTCGATCCGCCCCTCCGGCGCTTGCACGGTGAACGGATCCAGGGTCAGCGCGCCGTGCTGCAGGACCGCATGACCCGCCAGGCCGCGGTAGTCCGCCCCGCCAGCGCGCAGGTCTCCGACCGTCACCTGCAGATCGCCATCGGCCCGGCGCAGCGCCGCGAACGGCAGCGGCCGGTCGGAGATCACGCGCGGTGGCGTCTCGTCCGCCACCGGCGCGCTCGCCGGTGGGGAAGGCGCCGCCGCGGGGGCAGGACGCACGTGGAACAGGCGCCGCAGGGCATCCACGTCGAGGCGCTGCGACACCAGCGCGCCACGGACGGACGGCACGGCGGACAGCATCACCGCGAGTTCGCCCGCGAGGTCGCTCGCGCCGCCTTCCCCGCCAACGGCGAGGCTCAGCCCGTGCAATTCGACGCCGTGGGCGACGGGCATGACGCCGGTCGCCAGCCGCCACGGCGCGCCGTTCAGCTCGCCATCGGCCGCCACGCGCATCTGCTGGTCCGGCTTCGGCCACGCGGCGTCCAGCCGGGCGAGTTGCAACCTCGGCGCCAGGCTCGACAGGTCGGACCCACCCACGTGCAAGTCACGCTCGCCGAACGCTGGGACGCCGGCCACCGAATTCATCGCCGCACCGGCCCGCACATCGTGCAAGGCGGGCAAGTCCGGGCGGCCCAGCAGGGCGGCCAATCGCGCGGTGTCAGGCACGATGGCGTCGGCGCGCCCGCGATACCCGTGCGTGAGGACCGGCAGCTCCATCGTGCCCGCGACGGTGGCCACGGCATCCGCCTGGCTCAGCCGTAGGTTCACCGGCCAGGCGCCCGGCGCGTCGCCTCGCAGCTGCGCCAAGGTCCCGGCGTCCAGTTCCAACGCGAACGGCGTTGCCGCGTAGCCCAAGGTCGCGGTCATACGCAGGGGGCCATCGCTGAAATCAGCGTCAGCGGCCGGCACGTCCACCGCCACGGACCGCCCGGTCGCACCGTTGCGCCAGGTCAGGCGACCCTCCCGAACCCGCACGCGACGCAGGTCGGTCTCGGTCCGGCTGCCGGACGGCCCGGCTGCAGCGGGCGGCTCCGCGAGGGCCGGGGCTGGACGCTGGAACATCCAGTTGCCACGACCGCCCGCATCCGTCTCGATCAGGATGTCCGGCCGCGTCAGCGTCACGCTCTCGATCTCGACCCGGCGGCGCAGCAGCGGCAGCAGCGCCACCCGAACCTGCAGCCGCCCAATCGACAGCATCTGCGGGCGCGACCCCCCGGCCATGTTCGCCAGCGCCACGTCCTTCGCCTCGAACGTCGGATACAGCGAGGGCGCCAGGCTGAGCGGTCCGGCCAGCACCAGCTCCCGCCCGGTCGCGCGCCTCGCGGCGTCGACGATGCGGGGCTTGTACCTCTCGGCATCGAATGTCAGGACGAACACCGTCGCTGCGGCGAGGGGCAGCCCGATCACCACCGCCGCGCCGAGCAGGGCGATGCGCAACCGGCGTCGGGAAGGCTTCGTGCTCTCCATGGCTGCCTACGTAGTGCCCCGGCTACCCAGAGTCACCGCCGGACGGGCGGCGGAGTGGGCGGCGCGGTGAAACCTAAGGTCGAGAACGTTTCCCGCATGTGGGGCGGGAGGTCGGCCGCGACCTCCAGCGTCCCGCCGGCGGGGTGGGGCAGCAGCAGGGCGCGGGCGTGCAGGTGCAGCCGGTCGGGCAATCCCTCCACATACGAGCCGCCGGTGCCGTTCTCGTTCTCCTCGGCGTATTTGTCGTCGCCCAGGATCGGCGTGCCCATCGAGGCGCAGTGCACCCGCAACTGGTGGGTGCGGCCGGTCAATGGCGCCAGTTCCAGCCAGGCCAGCTTGCGCGCGGCGTGGTCCAGGGTGCGGTAGTTGGTGTAGGCGCGCTGCCCTTCGCGGTCCTTGCGGTCGGCCGCGACCGTGCGCTCACCCCAGGCGCTGGTCACGCGCTTCAACGGCAGGTCGATCTGGCCTTCGACCGGCACCGGGCGTCCGGCAACGACGGCCCAGTAGGTCTTCTCCATCTCGCGCGTGCGGAACGCCGCCGCCAGTTTCGCCGCCGTTCCAGCCGCGCGCGCCAGCACGATCACCCCCGAGGTGTCGCGGTCGAGCCGATGCACCAGGCGCGGGCGCTCGCCGTCGCCGCGCAGCACGTCGAGCATGCCGTCCAGATGCCGCGCGATGCCGGGGCCGCCCTGCACTGCCAGGCCGTGCGGCTTGTTCAGCACGATCAACTGCTCGTCGCGGTAGAGCACCAGGCGTTCCAGCTCCTTGCGCTCGCCCAGCGAGACGACCAGGGCCGCTTTCTTCTCCGGCGCGTCCGGCATCGGCGGGATGCGGACGGCCTGGCCTGGCGCCAACCGCGCCGACGCCTCCACCCGCTTGCCGTCCACGCGCACCTGCCCGGTGCGGCACAGCTTCTGCAGCGCCCCCTGAGTCAGCGCCGGGTGGTGGCGGCGCAGGAAACGGTCGAGCCGGAGATCGGCCTCGTCATCGGTGACGGTCTGGAATTCGACGCTCATTCCCCGCCCGCCCGCAGCGCCGACCAGTGCTCCAGCCGGCGCGACAGCTCGCGCTCGAAGCCGCGGTCCTTGGGGCGGTAGAAGGCGCGGCGCTCCAGGCCGGGCGGGAAATAATCCTGGCCGGAGAAGGCGTCGGCCGCGTCGTGGTCGTAGGCGTAGCCGCTGCCGTAGCCGAGATCCTTCATCAGCCGGGTCGGCGCGTTCAGGATGTGGGCAGGCGGGGCGAGGCTGCCGGACGCCTTGGCAGCGCCCAGGCTTTCCTTGAAGGCCACGTACAGCGCGTTCGACTTGGGCGCCGCGCCGAGATAGACGATGGCTTGCGCGATCGCGAGTTCCCCTTCCGGGCTGCCCAGACGCTCGTAGGCCTCCCACGCCGCCATCGCCTGCACCAGCGCCTGCGGATCGGCGAGGCCGATGTCCTCGGAGGCGAAGCGCACCAGGCGGCGGGCGATGTAGCGCGCGTCCTCTCCGCCCGCGACCATGCGGCCGAACCAGTACAGCGCCGCATCCGGGTCGGACCCGCGGAGGGATTTGTGCAGGGCGGAAATGAGGTTGAAGTGCTCGTCGCGATCCTTGTCGTATAACGTGGCGCGCCGGGCGAGCAGGCCGCTCAGGCCCGCCGGATCGAGGACGGCCTGGCCCGGCGGAACCGCCTGGATCTGCTCGACCATGTTGAGCAGGTAGCGCCCATCGCCGTCCGCCATCGCCTGCAGCGTGCCGCGCGCGTCGGGGTCGAGCGGCAGGGGACGCCCGGCCTCCGCCTCTGCGCGCGCGATCAGGAGATCGAGCGCCGGGTCGTCCAGCCGGCGCAGGACCAGGACCTGGCAGCGGGACAGCAGCGCGCCGTTAAGGGCGAACGAGGGGTTCTCGGTCGTCGCGCCGACCAGGACGACCGTGCCGTTCTCGACCACCGGCAGGAAGCCGTCCTGCTGGGCGCGGTTGAAGCGGTGGATTTCATCGACGAACAGCAGGGTCGCCTGCCCCTGGTCCGTCCGCCGCCGCGTTGCCTCCGCGAAGACGCGCTTCAGGTCGGCCACGCCGGAGAACACCGCCGAAATCTGGTCGAAGCGCAGGTGTGCCGCGTCGGCCAGCAGTCGGGCGATAGTGGTCTTGCCGACTCCGGGCGGCCCCCAGAAGATGAGCGACGCCAGCGACCCGCGCGCGAGCATACGGGTGATGACCCCGTCGGCGCCGAGCAGGTGCTCCTGGCCCACGCCGGCGTCGAGGGTTCGGGGACGAAGCCGGTCGGCCAACGGGCTCAGGGCCGGCGCCGGACCGGACTGGAACAGGCCAGCCGAGCCGTCGCCCGGCGCCATCAGCGGGAGGCCACGGTGGGCGCGCAAGCTGGGCCGGGCCGAATGGCAATGGCGGCTGGGGCGCGGCCGGCGGTAACGTCCCGCAAGGTGAACAGCTCATCGCCGATGGTGACGGCGGCGAAGCTTCGCCCGGCGACGTCGGTCAGGGTGCCGGCGTCGTCGATGCGGTGGTCCGGATCGGCATCGCCCTCCCGCACCAGCCGGCCGCACAGGGCGAAATCGTAGCGGTCGGCGCGGTCGACGGTGAGGCTGATTTCGTCGTGCGGATGGGTATGGTCGATGTGCAGGGAGCCAGCCAACCGGCCGCCGAGGAAGACCGCGATATCCTCCCGCGCCTGCCCGGACGACAGTTCGTCGATGACGGTGAACTGGACCGGCTCGGCGCGGACGGGCCAGGAGAGCAGGACGGCCATGGCTGCAAACGCGATCCGGCCGCCGCCCATTGTCCGGATCAGGCGGCTTCCTGCTCCGCGGCCTCGGGCTGCTGGCCGCTGTCGAGGCCCTTGGCGGCAGGATCACGGTCGACAAGTTCGATGACGGCCATGTCGGCCGCATCGCCGTAGCGCATTCCCGCCCTCAGCACCCGCGTGTAGCCGCCGGGACGCGCGCGGTAACGGTCGGCGATGGTCGAGAACAGCTTCGCGACGATCACCTTGTCGCGCAGTTCGGCGTAGGCTTGGCGCCGGGCGTGCAGGCTGCCGCGCTTGCCAAGCGTGATCAGCTTTTCCGCGACCGGACGCAGTTCCTTCGCCTTGGGCAGCGTGGTGGTGATCTGTTCGTGCTTGATCAGCGCCACCGCCATGTTCCGGAACATGGCCAGCCGGTGGCTCGACGTAACGTTCAGCTTGCGGCCGGCAACACCGTGGCGCATTTCGACTTAATCCCTTGCTTCAGCCGTCGATCAGAACGGCTCGTCCAAACGCTTGGCCAGGTCCTCGATGTTCTCCGGCGGCCAGCCGGCGACCGACATGCCGAGCGAGAGCCCCATCGCGGTCAAGACCTCCTTGATCTCGTTCAACGACTTGCGGCCGAAGTTCGGGGTGCGGAGCATCTCCTGCTCGGATTTCTGCACGAGGTCGCCGATGTAGACGATGTTGTCGTTCTTGAGGCAGTTCGCGCTGCGGACCGACAGCTCCAGCTCGTCGACCTTGCGGAGCAGGTTGCGGTTGAACGGCAGGTCGTCCTGCGGCTCATCCAGGCGGTGCTGCTGCGGTTCGTCGAAGTTGATGAACAACTGCAACTGGTCCTGCAGGATGCGGGCAGCGAGCGCCACCGCGTCCTCCGGCGAGACCGCGCCGTTGGTCTCGACCTGAAGCAGCAGCTTGTCGTAGTCGGTCACCTGGCCCACCCGGGTCGGCTCGACCTTGTACGACACGCGACGCACGGGCGAGTAGATCGCGTCGACCGGAATGAGCCCGATCGGCGCGTCCTCCGGCCGGTTCGCCGCCGCCGGGACGTAGCCCTTGCCGACGTTGACCGTGAACTCCATCCCGAGCTTCACGCCATCGTCGAGCGTGCACAGGACCAAGTCGGGGTTCATGATGTCGATGTCGTGCCCGGCCTGTATCTGGCCAGCCTTGACCTCGCCCGGACCGGTGGCGGTCAGCATCATGCGCTTCGGCCCCTCGCCATGCATCCGCAGGGCAAGCTGCTTCACGTTGAGCACGATGTCCGTGACGTCCTCGCGCACGCCGGCGACGCTGCTGAATTCGTGCAGCACGCCGTCGATCTGCACGGCCGTAACCGCAGCGCCCTGCAACGACGACAGCAGGATACGACGGATGGCATTGCCCAAGGTCATGCCGAAGCCGCGCTCCAGCGGCTCGGCGACGACGAGGGCGGTGCGGGACGGATCGGCACCCGGTTCGAAGTCCAGCTTTTCCGGCTTGATCAAGGACTGCCAGTTGCGCTGGATGACCATGATCTCGTCTTTACGCATCATGCCAACTCCGCGGCTCATACCCGGCGCCTTTTGCGGGGACGGCAGCCGTTATGGGGAATCGGCGTCAGGTCCCGGATTTGGGTGATCGAGAAGCCCACCGTCTGCAACGCCCGCAACGCGCTCTCGCGGCCCGAGCCAGGACCGCTGACCTCGATCTCCAACGTCTCCATCCCGTGCTCGCGCGCCTTCTTGCCGGCGTCCTCGGCTGCGACCTGTGCCGCATACGGCGTGGACTTGCGGCTGCCCTTGAAACCTTGCACCCCGGCCGACGACCAGGCGATGGTGTTGCCCTGTGCGTCCGTGATGGTGATCATGGTATTGTTGAACGTGGCAGCGACATGCGCCACGCCGGAGATGATGTTCTTGCGCTCTTTGCGGCGGGGACGCGTCGTGGCGGCTTTCGCCATGGGGTAATCCTATCTTCGTTCCAGTGCGGCAGGCGTGAGGCGGGCCGGTGGCCTACTTCGTCACCTTCTTTTTGCCGGCGATCGCGACCGCCTTGCCCTTGCGGGTGCGCGCGTTGGTGTGCGTGCGCTGCCCACGCACCGGCAAGCCGCGACGATGGCGCAAACCACGGTAGCACCCCAGATCCATCAGCCGCTTGATGTTCATCGCGACCTCACGGCGTAGATCGCCCTCGACGCGGAAATCCCGGTCGATCAATTCGCGGATTTTGAGGACCTCCTCGTCGCTGAGCTGATTGACCCGGCGGTCGTCGGGGATGCTCAGCTTGGAGCAGATCGCGGCCGCCTTGGTGGGGCCGATGCCGTAGATGTACCGCAGGCTGATCGTTACCCGCTTGTTGGTCGGAATGTTCACACCGGCAATACGCGCCACGTCGCCTCACTCCTGATCGCGCCGGCACAACACGCCAGGCGCTCGGTCATGAACCCCTGCTCGCACATGCGCTGGAGGTTCGGAAAATAGGTTTTCGGCGAGAACGCCACCGTTCCGCCGGAAAGGGCGGTTATAGCGCCGATCGCCCGGGAGTCAACGTCATGGCATCAACTTCGCGTGAGACATATCGGGCAGAGCGGCTAGGATCGCCTCGATGCTGTGTGCCACGACATCCATGTCCGCCATGCCATCCACGACGTAAAGCCGGCCCTGTTTGGCGTAGTGCGGCAGGATCGGAGCCGTCTGCGTATTATAGGCGTCCAGCCGGGCCTGCACCGTCTCGCGCCGGTCGTCCGCCCGGCGCACGAACTCGGTCGAGCCGCATACGTCGCACACGCCGGGCGCTCGGGTGCGCTTGAACGAGTCGTGGTAGCCGGCGCTGCATTTCGCGCACGTGAAGCGTCCGGCGATCCGCTCGACTAGGGCCGCATTGTCCACGCGCAGCTCGATCACCGCCTGCAACGCCAAGTTCATCGCGTCCAGCATCCCATCCAGCGCCACAGCTTGCGGGACCGTCCGTGGAAAGCCGTCCAGGATGAAGCCCTTGGCGCAATCGGGCTGCTGCACACGGTTGCGGAGCATCGCGATGATGATGTCGTCCGAGACGAGCGCGCCCGACTCCATGACTGCCTTGGCGCGTCGCCCAATCTCGCTGCCGGCCGCGACCTCGGCCCGGAGCATGTCGCCGGTCGAGATTTGTGCGACCCCGTGGGCGTCTTCGAGCCGTTTGGCCTGCGTGCCTTTCCCAGCGCCGGGCGGACCGAGCAAGATCAGGTTCATCGGCCGCGTCCCTTCACCCGTGCCTTGCGGATCAGCCCTTCGTACTGGTGCGCCAGCAGATGCGATTGAATTTGGGTGACTGTGTCCATCGTCACCGACACGATGATCATCAAGCTGGTGCCACCGAAATAGAACGGCACGCCGTAGCGGCTGATCAGGATCTCCGGCAGCAAGCACACGATGCACAGGTAGATGGCGCCGACCGTCGTCAGCCGCGTCAATACCCGGTCGAAGTAGGCCGCGGTATTGCTGCCGGGCCGAATGCCGGGGATGAACCCGCCGTATTTTTTGAGGTTATCGGCGGTTTCCTCAGGATTGAACACGACGGCGGTGTAGAAATAGCTGAAGAAGATGATCATCCCAGCGTAGATCGCCATATATAGCGGCTGGCCATGGCCAAGTTGCTGGGCGATCCAGCTCAGCGCCGAGTTCGGACTGCTGCTGCCGAAGCCCGCGATCGTGGCAGGGATCAACAGGATCGAGCTGGCGAAGATGGGCGGGATAACGCCGGCGGTGTTCACCTTGAGCGGCATGTGGGTCGAATCGCCGCCGAACATCCGGGCGCCAACCTGGCGCTTCGGGTACTGCACCACGATGCGCCGCTGCGCCCGCTCCATGAAGACGATGAATGCGATCACGGCCGCGGCGATGACGATGAACGCCAGGATGAACACTGGCGACAGCGCGCCGGTGCGGCCCAGTTCCAGCAGAGTGGCCAAGGCGTGGGGCAGGTTGGCCACGATGCCAGCGAAAATGATCAGGCTGGTGCCGTTGCCCACGCCGCGCGCGGTGATCTGCTCGCCGATCCACATCAGGAACATCGTGCCGCCCACCAGGGTCACGACGGAGGAGACACGGAAAAACCAGCCCGGGTCGATCACCGCCGAGCCGGCGGCGCCATGCATGCCCTCCAGCCCCACCGAAATGCCGTAGGCCTGGAACATCGCGATCAGCACCGTGAGGTATCGGGTGTACTGGTTCAGCTTCTTGCGCCCGCTCTCGCCCTCCTTCTTGAGGGTCTCGAGCGTCGGGATGGCCGCCGACATCAGCTGCACGATGATGGACGCGCTGATGTAGGGCATGATGTTGAGCGCGAACACGGTCATGCGGCCCAGTGCGCCGCCGCTGAACATGTCGAACATGCCCAGGATGCCGCCGCCATGCTGCTGCAGCAATTCGCCCATGACGGCCGCATCGACGCCGGGCACCGGGATGTAGGTGCCGATCCGGTACACGACCAGCGCGGCCAGGGTGAACCAAATCCGCTTCTTGAGTTCCGTGGCCTTCCCGAGCACGCCCAGGTTCAGGCCAGTCGCCATCTGCTCGGCCGCTGAGGCCATGGACAGTTCCCCTTCATGCGAGCGGCGCGGCCCGGTCGGCCCTGAAGGGCGATCTGGCCGCGCCGCTCTGAAATCCAGTCTGCCGCGCACTCCAGGCGGCATGCAAGCCTAGGCGCGCGGCGTATCCGGCACGTGGGGCGGAACCGTCGTCGTCAACGTTCCGCCAGCCTGCTCCACCGCCGCGCGCGCGGTCGCCGATGCGCCGGACACGGTGATGGTGATCGCCTGCGTGATGGCGCCACGGCCGAGCAGCCGCACTCCGGCCACCTTCGCCAAACGCACCAGCCCGGCCAACTCCAGGCTCGCCTCGGTGATGGCGCCAGCATCCAGCTTGCCAGCCTCAAGCGCCTTCTGGAGGGTGGCGAGGTTCACCGGGGCATACTCCTTGCGGAAGATGTTGGTGAAGCCACGCTTCGGCAAACGCCGGTAGATCGGCAGCTGGCCGCCCTCGAACCCGTTCAGCGACACGCCCTCGCGCGCCTTCTGCCCTTTGACGCCCTTGCCGGACGTCTTGCCCTTGCCCGAACCGATGCCGCGGCCCAGGCGCTTGAACTTCAGCCGCGCACCAGGGTTGTCGCGCAATTCATTCAGCTTCATGGCACGTCCTCCACCTGGATCAGGTGCGCGACCTTGCGGATCATCCCCCGCACGGACGGCGTATCCTCCAGCTCACGCGTACGGCGCAGCTTGTTGAGGCCGAGCCCGATCAATGTCTCGATCTGCCCAGGTTTACGGCCCAGGCCCGATGCCACCTGCGTCACGCGGACGCGCTTCTTGGTCTCAGACACTGGCCGCCTCCCCTGCGTCCGGCGCAGCCTCGACCGGAGCATCGCCGCCCTCGCGCTTGCCCAGGATATCCGACACCTTCTTGCCCCGCCGGCTGGCGACCGAGCGCGGGCTGGCGCACCGAGCCAGCGCATCGAACGTAGCCTTGACCATGTTGTGCGGGTTGCGGCTGCCCAGCGACTTGGCGACCACGTCGCCGATGCCGAGTGACTCGAACACCGCGCGCATCGGGCCGCCCGCGATGATCCCGGTGCCCGCTTCGGCCGCGCGCAGCACGACATTGCCTGCGCCGAAATGGCCTTGCACGTCGTGATGGAGCGTCCGGCCTTCCTTCATGGGAACGCGGATCATGGTGCGCTTAGCGCGTTCGGTCGCCTTGCGGATCGCCTCCGGCACCTCGCGCGCCTTGCCGGCGCCGTAGCCCACGCGCCCTTTCTGATCGCCCACCACCACGAGAGCGGCGAATGCGAACCGGCGTCCGCCCTTCACCACCTTCGCCACACGGTTAATCGTGACGAGCTTGTCGATCAAGTCATCGCCGCCGTCGCGGTCGCGGTCGCGCGAACGGTTGCCGTCCCGGAAATCCCGTGCCATGCCCTAGGTCCTCAGAATGCCAGCCCGCCTTCGCGAGCGGCTTCGGCCAGCGCCTTGACGCGGCCGTGATACAGATACATCCCGCGGTCGAATACCACCGCCGTCACTCCGGCCGCCAGTGCGCGTTCCGCCACCAGCTTGCCGACAGCAGTCGCGGCGTCCTTGTCGGCCCCGGTCTTCAAGCTGGCGCGCAGATCGCGGTCCAGGCTGGACGCGGTCGCCAAGGTGCGCCCCTGCGAGTCGTCGATGACCTGCGCGTAGATGTGCTGGCCAGAGCGAAACACCGACAGACGCGGCCGGCCATACGCTTTCTTGCGAAGCTGGAACCGCAGCCGGTCCCGCCGCCTGACGCGAAGGTCCTGTTGCGTGCTCATTTCTTCTTGCCTTCCTTGCGCCGGATGACCTCGTTGTCGTAGCGCACACCCTTGCCCTTGTATGGCTCCGGCGGGCGGTACGACCGGATTTCAGCCGCAACCTGGCCGACCTGCCGCTTGTCCATGCCGGTGATGCTGATGGCGGTCGGTCGCGGCGTGGTAATCGTGACGCCCGCCGGCACTGGATAGACCACGTCGTGCGAGAACCCGAGGTTCACCACCAGCTTCCCGTCGTTGACGGCCGCGCGGAACCCGGTGCCCTGGATTTCCAACGTGCGGGTGTACCCGGTCGAAACGCCCGTCACCATGTTGGCGACCAACGCACGGGTCGTGCCCCACATCATGCGAGCAAGCCGTTCCTTGCCGTTCGGGGCCACCGAGAAACGGTTGCCCTCGACCTCGGCCGTCACCTGGTCGACCAGTTCGAGCGACAGTTCGCCGAGCTTGCCCTTGGCCGTCAGCGTCCGTCCGGTCATGGCCAGGGTGACCCCTGCCGGAACCTCGACGGGATACTTGCCTATGCGTGACATGCCATCCCCCTCAGAATACCCGGCACAGGATTTCGCCGCCCACATTGGCGGCGCGCGCCTCGCCGTCGCTCAGCACGCCGCGCGGGGTCGACAAAATCGACACGCCAAGCCCGGCATACACGCGCGGCAGCTCCTTGATCTTGGAATACACCCGGCGGCCCGGCTTGGACACGCGGGTAATCTCTTTGATGACCGGTTCACCCTCGCTGTATTTCAGCTCGATGCGCAGCTGCGCCACGCCGGGCCGCAACTCCTCAGCGCTGAAGCCGCGGATGAAGCCCTCGCGCTTCAAGGCGTCCAGCACGTTCGCCCGCAGCTTGGACGCCGGCGACACGCACGCCGTGTGGCGGGCCCGTTGCGCGTTACGGATGCGGGTCAGCATATCACCCAATGGATCGGAAAGTGACATCGGGCGCCCCTACCAGCTTGCCTTGACCATGCCCGGGATTTGCCCCGAACTGGCCAAGTCGCGTAGCGCGATCCGGGAAAGCTTGAACTTGCGATAGTTTGCCCGCGCCCGGCCGCTCAGCGAGCAGCGCAGCCGGACCCGCACGGCGGCCCCGTTGCGCGGCAACTGGGCCAGCCGCATCGACGCCTCGAACCGCTCCTCGACCGGCGCCGTCCGATCCATCAGCGTCGACTTCAGCGCCGCCCGCTTGCCCTTGTCACGGGCCGCCATGCGTTCGCGCTTGGCGTTTCGATTGATCTGGGATGTCTTGGCCATTTCGTCTCTACTCCTCGGAACCTGCCGGGCCGACCCGGCGGTTTTCCCAAAATTGCGTCAGCTGCGGCAACCGCTCAGGACTTGGCGACGTCTGGAGCGAACGGGATATCGAAGCCTTTCAGCAGCGCCTTGGCTTCGTCGTTCGTCTTGGCAGTCGTCACGAACACGATATCCATCCCGCGGACCGCATCCACCTTGTCATAGGCGATTTCGGGGAAGATGATCTGTTCGCGCAAACCCATCGCGAAGTTGCCGCGGCCGTCGAAACCCTTGTTCACCGGAATCCCGCGGAAGTCGCGCACCCGCGGCAGCGCGATGGTCACCAGCCGGTCCAGGAACTCGTACATCCGCGACTTGCGAAGCGTGACCTTGCAGCCGATCGGCAATCCTTCACGAATCTTGAACCCGGCGATGGCCTTCTTCGCCACCGTCTTGACCGGCTTCTGCCCGGCGATCAGCATCAATTCCGCTACCGCCGCGTCGAGCTTCTTCTGGTCGCCCGCCGCTTCGCCCACGCCCATGTTGATGACGATCTTCTCGAGCTTGGGCACCTGCATCGGATTGGTGTAGCCGAACTGCTCCTGCATGGCCGCGCGCCCGGTATCCAGATAACGCTGCTGCATCCGCGGCAACTGCTTGGTTTCGCTCATCTCAGCTCTCGATCACTTCACCAGTGGCCCGGGCGACGCGCACCTTGCGGCCGCCCTCGATCACGCGGAATCCGACCTTGGTCGGCTTGTCGGTCTTGGGATCGACCAGCATCAAGTTGGACAGGTGCACCGGCGCCTCCCGCTCCACGATGCCGCCGGGCTGGCCCATCCCAGTCGGCTTGGTGTGCCGCTTCGCCATGCGCACCCCCTGCACCAGCGCCCGGTCCTCCTTCGGCATGACCTGCAGCACTTCGCCCCGCTTGCCCTTGTCCGACCCGGTGATCACGACGACCTTATCGCCCTTGCGAATGCGTGCGGCCATCACAGCACCTCCGGGGCAAGCGAGATGATCTTCATGAACTTACGCCCGCGAAGCTCACGCACGACCGGGCCGAAGATGCGCGTGCCGATCGGTTCCTGCTGCTTGTTGATCAGCACCGCCGCGTTCCGGTCGAAGCGGATCGCGCTGCCGTCTTGACGGCGCACCGGGAACGAGGTGCGGACGATCACCGCCTGGTGCACATCGCCCTTCTTCACCTTGCCGCGCGGGATCGCCTCCTTGATGGACACGACGATCACGTCGCCCACCGACGCCGTCTTGCGCTTGGAGCCGCCCAGCACCTTGATGCATTGGACCCGGCGCGCGCCTGAGTTGTCGGCGACGTCGAGGTTGGATTCGACCTGGATCATCTACGTCGCCCCTAGACTTGGATCGGGCCAGCAGGATGCTGGGCCTCGGCCGCGGCGATCGCCTCGACCGGCGCCTCCCCGGCGTGCAAGGTCGCGCCATTGCGCTCCACCACGGTCCAGGTCTTGCGCTTGCTGATGGGCGGGCATTCGATGATGCGAACCATATCGCCGACTTGGCAAAGGTTCGCCTCGTCATGCGCCGCATACTTCTTCGAGCGTCGAATGAACTTCTTGTACAGCGGGTGCATGATGCGTCGATTGACCAGGACCGTGACGGTCTTGTTCATCTTATCGCTGGTCACCCGCCCGGTCAGGACGCGCCTTGGCATCGCCCGTCTCCTCTCAGGACTTCACGGCGGAGCGTTTCTGCTCCGCGGCGGCAGAGCTTTTGTGCTCCGCCATGATGGTCTTCACGCGTGCGATGTCACGGCGCACCTTCTTCACCCGGCCGATGCCCTCGGTCTGCCCGGTCGCGCGCTGGAACCGCAGGTTGAACTGCTCCTTGCGAAGGTCCAGCAGCATCGTCCCCAACTCATCGCCGGTCTTGGCGCGGATGTCGCTCGGCTTGGTCATCTCAGCCCTCCCCGATCCGCATGACGAACTTCGTCTTGATCGGCAGCTTCGCCGCTCCCAACGCGAGCGACGCCCGCGCCAGCTCGTTCGAAACGCCGTCGATCTCGAACATGATGCGGCCCGGCTTCACGCGCGCCACCCAGAACTCCGGGCTGCCCTTGCCGGAGCCCATACGGACCTCGGCCGGCTTCTGCGACACGGGAACGTCCGGAAAAATCCTGATCCATACCCGGCCGGCACGCTTCATCGACCGCGTGATCGCCCGGCGCGCCGCTTCGATCTGCCGCGCCGTTATCCGTTCCGGCTCCAGCGCCTTGAGGCCGAACGCGCCGAAGTTCAGCGCCGTGCCGCCCTTGGCAAGGCCGTGGATGCGGCCCTTGTGGGCCTTGCGGAACTTGGTCCGCTTGGGAGAGAGCATGTTCCTACCTCCTTACCGCTGCGGCGCCTGCTCGGCGGCCCGGCGATCCTGCGCCGTCGGATCGTTGGCGAGGATCTCGCCCTTAAAGATCCAGACCTTCACGCCGCACGTGCCATACGTCGTCCGCGCCGTGGCAGTGCCGTAATCGACATCCGCCCGCAGCGTATGCAGCGGCACCCGGCCTTCGCGATACCACTCGGTCCGCGCGATCTCCGCACCGCCGAGCCGCCCGCCGCAGTTGATCCGGATGCCCTGCGCGCCGAGCCGCATCGCCGACTGCACCGCCCGCTTCATGGCGCGGCGGAACGCCACGCGGCGCTCGAGCTGTTGGGCGATGTTCTCGGCGACCAGCACCGCATCGATCTCCGGCTTGCGGATTTCGACGATGTTGAGGTTCACCTCGGCGTTGGCCATCTTCATCAACTCCTTGCGGAGCACTTCGATGTCCTGGCCTTTCTTACCGATGACGACGCCGGGCCGCGCGGCGTAGATCGTCACGCGCGGCTTCTTGGCTGGACGCTCGATGACGACGCGCGACACGCCCGCGCCGGCCAGCTTCTTGCGAAGGTAGGCGCGAAGCTTGAGGTCGCCATGCAGCAGCTTGGCGTAGTCCGTGCCGGCATACCACCGGCTGTCCCAGGTGCGATTGATGCCGAGACGCAAACCGATCGGATTGACTTTATGGCCCATGTTAAGCGGCCTTCCTCTCGGGCTCGGGCGTCGGCGCGCGTTCCGCGACGACGATCTTCAGATGGCTGAACCACTTCTCGATGCGGGACGCCTTGCCGCGGCCACGGGCCATGAACCGGCGCATCACAATCGACTTGCCGACCTCGGCCCGCGTCACGACCAGCTGGTCGACGTCGAGCTGGTGGTTGTTCTCGGCGTTGGCGATCGCGCTCTCGAGCGTCTTTTTCACCTGCTGCGCGATCCGGCGCTTGCTGAACGTCAGCGTGGCCACCGCCTTGCCGACCGGCTGGTTGCGGATCATGCCCGCGACCAGGTTCAGCTTGCGCGGCGAGACCCGGAGGTTGCGCAGGATCGCCTGCGCCTCGGTCTCGGATAGTGCGCGCGCGTGCTTCGGCTTGCTCATGTCAGCCCCGCTTCGCTTTCTTGTCGGCCGAGTGCCCGGTGAACGTGCGGGTCGGCGAGAACTCGCCGAACTTGTGGCCCACCATGTTCTCGTTCACCTGCACCGGCAGAAACTTGTGGCCATTATAGACGCCGAACGTCAGCCCGACGAATTGCGGCAGGATCGTCGACCGCCGCGACCAAATCTTGATGATTTCGTTGCGGCCGGACGCGCGGGACGCCTCGGCTTTGTTGAGCATGTACCCGTCCACGAACGGGCCCTTCCATACCGAACGCGCCATGTCAGTGCTTCCCCTTCGGACGCCGGCGGATGATCATCCGGTCGGTCCGCTTGTTCTCGCGCGTCTTGTAGCCCTTGGTCGGCTTGCCCCACGGCGTCACGGGATGGCGGCCGCCCGAGGTCCGACCCTCGCCGCCGCCATGCGGATGGTCGACCGGGTTCATCACGACGCCGCGGTTATGCGGACGGCGGCCAAGCCACCGGTTGCGCCCAGCCTTGCCCAACGACTGGTTCTGGTTATCCGGGTTGGACACCGCGCCGACCGTCGCCATGCACTCGGCGCGCACGATGCGCAACTCGCCGGAGGTCAACTTGATCTGCGCGTACCCCGAATCCTTGCCGACCAATTGCGCGAACGTGCCCGCCGCGCGCGCCATCTTGCCGCCCGCACCCTGCTTCATCTCGATGTTGTGGATGATCGTGCCGACCGGGATCGCCGCCATCGGCATCGCGTTGCCTGGCTTGATGTCCACCTTCAGCCCGGAAATGACCCGGTCGCCCACCTTGAGCCGCTGCGGCGCCAGAATATAGGCGAGCTCCGCGTCCTCGTACTTGACCAAGGCGATGAACGCCGACCGGTTCGGATCGTATTCCAGGCGCTCGACGATGCCGGGCACGTCATACTTGCGGCGCTTGAAATCGACGTAGCGGTAGCTCTGCTTATGCCCGCCGCCGCGAAAGAACGACGTGGTACGGCCGTGGTTGTTGCGGCCGCCCGTCTTGCTCTTGCCCTCGGTCAGCGTCTTGACCGGCTTACCCTTATACAGCTCGCTGCGGTTGATCAGCACCGTGCCACGAAGGCTGGGCGTGACGGGATTGTAGTTCTTCAATGCCATTTTCGTACGCCCTACGCGAGTCCGGTCGAGAAATCGATCGACTGGCCCTCGGCCAATTGCACCACGGCCTTCTTCACGTCCGAGCGCACGCCGGGCCGGCCCTTGAACCGCTTCGTCTTGCCCTTTTGGACCAGCGTGTTCACGCCGAGGACCGTCACCCCGAACAGCGCCTCGACCGACGCCTTGATCTCGGGCTTGGTCGAGTCCATCGCCACGCGGAACACCACCTGGTTCTTCTCGCCCAGCAAGGTCGCCTTCTCCGTCACGACCGGCGATCGGATGATGGTGTACATCACTTCGCGCGAGAGCGTCGCGGCACGCTTGCGCGCCGCCAGCACCTGGACGACGCTCATGCCGCCTTCTCCATCAGCCGCGCCTTGAGCGCGTCGACACCCGCTTGGGTGATGGCCAGCACGTCGTGGTGCAGGATGTCGTACACGTTCGCGCCCACCGTCGGCAGCACGTTGACCCGGCGCAGGTTGCGGCTGGCGCGCAGAAACCCTTCGTCGACCGCCGCATCGATCACCAGCACCGACGACCAGCCCAGCACACCGAGCTTGCCAAGCAATTCCTTGGTCTTGCCCGACGCGAAACCCGCCGCGTCCAGGATGACGAGCTTACCCTCGGCCTGCTTCTGCGACAGCGCGCTGATCAACCCAAGCCTCCGCACCTTCTTCTGCAAGTCGTAGCCATGATCGCGGACCACCGGGCCATGAACCCGCCCACCGGTGCGATACTGCGGCGAGCGCAGGCTGCCCTGGCGCGCGTTGCCGGTGCCCTTCTGCTTGTACGGCTTCTTGGTGGTGCCGGACACCTCGCCCATGCCCTTGGTTTTGTGGTTGCCGGAGCGGCGCCGGGCCAACTGCCATTGGACCACACGGGCCATGATGTCGACCCGCGGAGCCTGGGCGAAAATCGCGTCCGGAAGATCGGCTGACCCGGCGTTGCCGTTGTCGAGCGTCTTGATTTCAGATTGCATCACGAAGCCTCCGCCACAGGTTCAGGCGGCGCAGGCTCGGGAGCCGATGGCTCAGGCGAAGCCGACGCGCTCACCAACCCAGCCGGATACGGCGCCTCGACGTGCCGCGACCGCTTGATGGCGTCGCGCACCGTCACGAACTCTCCCTTGCTACCCGGCACCGCGCCGCGCACCATCACGAGACCGCGCTCCGCGTCGATCGCAGCCACCACGAGGTTCAACGTCGTCACACGCTCGACGCCGAGATGGCCGGCCATCTTCTTGTTCTTGAACGTCTTGCCAGGATCCTGCCGGTTGCCAGTGGAGCCGTGCGACCGGTGACTGACGGAAACGCCGTGGGATGCCTCCAACCCACGGAAATTCCACCGCTTCATCGCGCCGGCGAAGCCCTTGCCCTTGGTCACGCCACACACGTCGACCATCTGCCCGACGACGAAATGCGCCGCGGAGAGCGTGTCCCCCGATTGCAGGACCGCATCGGGTGACACGCGGAACTCAACCAGCTTGCGCTTCGGCTCCACCTTGACCCGCGCGTAGTGCCCCTTATTCGGCTGCGTCACGTTCTTGACCTTCGCCCGGCCCCAGCCGAGCTGCAGCGCCGTGTAGCCGTCCCGCTCCTGCGTGCGCACGTCCACGACCTGCAGTTCGTCGAGGTGGAGCACCGTCACCGGCACGTGGGTGCCGTCGTCCTTGAACATCCGGGTCATGCCGAGCTTCTTCGCGATCAAACCGGTTCGCATCTTCGTGGGCCCTACAGCTTGATCTCGACGTCCACGCCGCTGGCGAGGTCGAGCTTCATCAGCGCGTCGACCGTCTGCGGCGTGGGCTCGACGATGTCGAGAAGCCGGCGATGGGTCCGGATTTCGAACTGCTCGCGGCTTTTCTTGTCGACGTGCGGCGAGCGGTTCACGGTGAACCGCTCGATATGCGTCGGCAGCGGGATCGGACCCCGAACCCGGGCGCCGGTACGCTTCGCCGTGTTCACGATCTCCCGCGTGCTGTTGTCCAGCACGCGGTGATCGTACGCCTTCAGGCGAATGCGGATGTTCTGGTTGTCCATCGTCTCTTCAATCTAAAGTTCGCGGGCCGAAACCCAAATCTCAGCCTACTTCTGAATGCTCGCGACGACGCCGGCGCCGACGGTCCGGCCACCCTCGCGGATCGCGAACCGCAGCCCGTCATCCATGGCGATCGGCGCGATCAGCTCGACGTCCATCGACACGTTGTCGCCCGGCATCACCATCTCGGTGCCTTCCGGCAACTGCACCACACCCGTGACGTCGGTGGTGCGGAAGTAGAATTGCGGCCGGTAGTTGGTGAAGAACGGCGTGTGGCGGCCGCCCTCCTCCTTGGTCAGGATATAAGCCTCGGCCTTGAATTTGGTGTGCGGCGTGATGCTGCCGGGCTTCGCCAAGACCTGGCCCCGCTCGACGTCCTCGCGCTTGGTGCCGCGCAGCAGCGCGCCGATATTGTCGCCGGCCTGCCCACGATCCAGCAGCTTGCGGAACATCTCGACGCCGGTGACGATCGTCTTGACCGTGTTCTTAAGGCCGACGATCTCGACTTCGTCGCCCACGTTCACCACGCCGCGCTCGACGCGTCCCGTCACCACCGTGCCGCGGCCGGAGATGGAGAACACGTCTTCGACCGGCATCAGGAACGGACGGTCCATCGCGCGCTCGGGCTGCGGGATGTAGGCGTCGACCGCCGCCATCAGCTCAAGCACCGCTTGCTCGCCCATCTCGGGGTTCTTGTCGTTCAGGGCCATCGTGGCCGAGCCCTTGATGATCGGGATGTCGTCGCCCGGGAACTGGTAGGAGGACAGCAGCTCGCGCACCTCCATCTCGACCAGCTCGACCAGCTCGGGGTCGTCGACCAGGTCGATCTTGTTCATGAACACCACCAGCGCCGGAACGCCGACCTGGCGCGCCAGCAGGATGTGCTCGCGGGTCTGCGGCATCGGGCCATCGGCGGCGGACACGACCAGGATCGCGCCGTCCATCTGCGCCGCGCCGGTAATCATGTTCTTCACGTAGTCGGCGTGGCCCGGGCAGTCGACGTGGGCATAGTGGCGGTTGGCCGTCTCATACTCGACGTGCGCGGTCGAAATGGTGATGCCGCGCGCCCGCTCCTCTGGCGCCTTGTCGATCTGGTCGTAGGCGGTGAACGTGGCGCCACCCGACTTCGCCAGGATCTTGGTGATCGCTGCCGTCAGCGACGTCTTGCCATGGTCCACATGGCCGATCGTGCCGATGTTGCAGTGCGGCTTGTTCCGCTCGAATTTTGCCTTGGCCATCGTGGTATCTCCGTCGCCCGGTTCGGTATTCGGGTTAAGCTGTTGATCTTACCAGCGGTAGTGGCTGAATGCCTTGTTGGCTTCGGCCATCCGGTGGGTGTCCTCACGCTTCTTCACTGCCGAGCCGCGATTGTTCACGGCGTCGTTCAGCTCGTTGCTCAGCCGCTCTTCCATCGTGTGCTCGCCCCGCTTGCGGGCGGAGTCGATGATCCAACGGATCGCCAGCGCCTGCCGTCGTTCGGTACGCACCTCGACCGGCACCTGGTAGGTGGCACCACCGACCCGGCGGGACCGGACCTCGACGGCCGGCTTCACGTTGTCCAGCGCCTCGTGGAACATGCGCACCGGATCGGCTGCGTTCCCGCCCCGCTTCTTCAGCACGTCGAGCGCGCCGTACACGATGCCCTCGGCGGCCGACTTCTTGCCGTCGTACATCAGCGCGTTCATGAACCGCGTGACGACGGTGTCGCCGAACTTCGCGTCCGGCAGGATGTCGCGCTTCTCGGCGCGGCGACGACGACTCATGTCCCGGTCTCTCCTTACTTCGGCCGCTTGGCGCCGTACAGCGACCGGCGCTGGCGGCGCTTCGGCAAGCCCTGCGTATCGAGCACGCCGCGCAGGATGTGGTAGCGCACGCCGGGCAAGTCCTTCACGCGGCCGCCGCGGATGAGCACGACGCTGTGCTCCTGCAGGTTGTGCCCCTCGCCAGGGATGTAGCTGACGACCTCGAACCCGTTGGTCAGGCGCACCTTGGCGACCTTGCGCAACGCGGAGTTCGGCTTCTTGGGCGTCGTCGTGTACACGCGGGTGCAGACGCCGCGCTTCTGCGGGCAACCCTGCAACGCTGGCACCTTGTTCCGCTTCGGCGCCGGCTCACGGCCACTGGCAATCAACTGGTTGATAGTCGGCATAGACCCTCTATCCCTCAAAACTCGTGCAATCGCCCGGGCGCCTCGCGGACCCTTCGCCAAATCGAAATCTGCACGGCGTGGGACGCTCCCACCCGCGCGGTGATCCAAACTGCATCCGGCCTTGGGCCACCCTGGGGGCGACGGCGCCGCACGCTGTCGTGCCTGCATTCAAAAGCCGCCCGAAACAATCGACAGGGTCAGCCGAGGGGGCGGAACCTACGGAGGGAGGGTGGCCCTGTCAAGCCAAGAAGCCTGCGAGCATTGTCTCAGTTTGAATGTCAGCTTTGGGTGGAAAACGGGACGGCTGCTTCCAGGTGCGGTCCTGACGAGAGCGGACTCGCAGGAAGGTCCAGTGTTCGCCTGACCCTCGCGAAGCTCAATTTTCGAGATCGTTTAGTTCCGTTGCGAGGCGATCAACCAGCATCCTGACCTTGCTGGAGAGATGGCGACGGCTGGGATAGAGGGCGCGCACGATTACTTCTTCGGTTCCATGGTCGGCAAGAAGAACGCGGAGGCGTCCTGCGGCAATGTCGGAGCCAACCAGAAAAGTCGGCAGATAGGCCATGCCGAAACCGGCCAACGCGGCCTGTCGCACCGCCTCTCCGCTATCCAGATGCAACCGCCCCGCGTCGGTGATGCGCAGGGTGTCGCGATGGGGCGGTATCAACAGCCAGGGGCGTGCGCCGTTTCGATCGCCGAGGGTGATGCGGCTGTGCGGCAGGAGGTCGTCAGCCGCAAGCGGCTCGCCGCGGTAAGCCAAGTAAGCGGGCGCGGCGCAGAGCACCGCGTGCGAACGGGCGATGACCCGCGCGATCAGGCGCGTGTCCTGCAGCGGCCCGCCGCAGCGCACCGCGAGGTCGTACCCCTCCTCCACCAGGTCCGCGACACGATCGGTGATGCTCACCTCCGCCGCCAGCGCCGGCCAGGCCTTCAGATAGGCACCGACGATCGGGAGGACATGCTGGCGACCGAAGCTGTCCGGCACGGTCAGGCGCAGCAACCCTCGCGGCTCCGGAGAATTCTGGCGAACTTCCGCCTCAGCCTCCTCCAAGTCGGTCAGGATCTGGCGACAACGTTCATAGAAAGCCTGTCCGTCGGCGGTGAGCGCGACGCTGCGCGTCGTGCGGTGGAGCAGCCGGGTTCCGAGCCGCTCTTCCAGGCGCACCAGCGCCTTGCCCGCCGCCGACCGCGTCAGCCCCACTGCTCTCGCGCCTGACGAAAACCCACCCGCTTGTGCCACCGCCACGAAGGCCCTGATGGCGCCTAGGTCCACCTTCTCCTGCAAGCGCTGCCTCCCCGTCGTCCCAACGGCGGGGAAGCTCTTTCCCCGAAAATCCGTCTATAGTGGTGATTGGGGATTGTAGAGCCGTGTTCCCCCGGATGCGAAGCGACGCCTGATGCGGCCCTCCATGATGCATGGGACCAGGCGGCATCGACTTTCGCGAACAGACCTACGAGGAAGTGCCATGAATGTAGCAGGTTACGAAACCGGTCCGATCGCGTGTCAGGCGGCGTTCATCGCCGACTTCGACGTCGCCGCGGACATCTCTCTTCCTCGCCTTGTCTCAAAGGTCGACACCGATCGCCGCCGCATGGACGTCCGTCGCGGCATGCGCAGCAAATACGTCCCCTTGCGCTTCGACCCTGCGACCGGCGCCCACCAGATCGGCGGCCGCTACCTGTTCGAGACGTGGGACGATGTTCTGGACTACATGAGGTTCACGTCCGAGGAATTGGAATTCGAGCCCGGCACCAAGTTCTGGAACCGTCCCTTCTTCAGCAACATCGACAAGCGCGCCTGACACGTCGTCGGCGCTCACGACTTCACGCCTCTGGCCACGCACTACGTGAGCCGCTTCGAACGTTTCGCCTATGAGGCGGAAACAGCCATGACGGCTTTGGAAGCAGCTTGGCCGGCCATTCGCGACGCAGCCCGGGAAGGGGGTCGTGCCAGCGTCTGGCTGCTGAACCAGCCGGACGAACAGCAGATCGGCCTTCTGACGGTAGCGACGCAACTGTCGGGGAGCAATCAAGCGGAACGTGCCTCTCGATCGTTGGCTGCTCTCGAACATGCGGAGTCGCTTGCAAGCCGTTTTCCTAGCCAGATCGCCATCCGCTCGTTGTTCGACAGGACAAGCCTGAACTTGTCGCTTTGGCTGCCCCAGTCGCAGCGCGCTGGCGGTGATCCCTCCATCTTTCCGACGTTCCCCGTGCATCCTCTCCCCCAATCGGGAAGCTGAGCGCCGCGCCGAGGCAAGTGGACGCTGGGAACGCTTCCGGGAGCTTCCGGCTCGGTTGAACGATCGGAAATCGCGACCAGCGAAACCTGACCCTACCGGCCGACTTTGGTCGAAAGCTGAAATTCAAACTGAGACACCACCAGCCGGCGGAACCGCGCCCTCTCCCGCGAACGGGCGAGGGCGCGGTTGTCGGCTACTCCGCCGCTTGCCGCCCAGTAATCTGCGGCGTCTCCGCCCGCAGGCCGCGCTGCTGGTCGCGCCCGGCCGCCACCTGGCGCAGCCGGTTCATCACGGCGCCCGTGCCCGCGGGGATCAAGCGTCCCACGATCACGTTCTCCTTCAGCCCGTTCAGCGTATCGACCTTGCCCGCGGTCGCGGCCTCGGTCAGCACCCGCGTCGTTTCCTGGAACGAGGCGGCGCTGATGAAGCTGTGGGTCTGCAGGCTGGCCTTGGTGATGCCCTGCAGCACCGGCGTCCCTACCGCCACACGCTCGTTCTCCGCCAGGCGCTTGGTGTTCTCCGCGCCGAACTCCACGCGGTCCACCTGCTCGCCGTTCAGGAACGTCGTGTCGCCGGGGTCGGTGATCTCGATCTTCTGCAACATCTGCCGAACGATGACTTCGATGTGCTTGTCGTTGATCTTCACGCCCTGCAGCCGGTACACGTCCTGGATTTCGTTGACCAAGTAGTCGGACAACGCCTCCACGCCGAGCACTTTCAGGATGTCGTGCGGCACGCGCGGCCCGTCGACCAACGGGTCGCCCCGGCGCACGAAGTCGCCCTCCTGCACCGAGACGTGCTTGCCTTTCTGGATCAGGTACTCGGTTTCCTCGCTGGTTTCGTCGTTCTTCACGATGACCCGGCGCTTGGCCTTGTAGTCCTTGCCGAACTCGACCCGGCCATCCGTCTCGGCGATGATCGCGTGGTCCTTCGGCCGCCGGGCTTCGAACAGCTCCGCCACCCGCGGCAGGCCGCCGGTGATGTCGCGGGTCTTGCTGCCCTCGCGCGGGATTCGCGCCAGCACGTCGCCGGCGTTGATGGTGGCGCCGTTCTCCACCGACAGGATCGAGTCGGGGTTGAGGAAGTAGCGCGCCTCCACCCCGTTCGGCAGCTTCAGCACCTCGCCCTTGGCATCCTTCAGCTGCAGGCGCGGGCGCAGGTCGACGCCCTTGGCCTGCTGCTTGTAGTCCACGACCACCTTGGAGGTGAGGCCCGTCACCTCGTCCATCCGCTCCACCAAGGTCACGCCGTCCAGCAGGTCGAGGTACTCGACCGTGCCGGGCAGCTCGGTGATAATCGGCAGGGTGTATGGGTCCCACTCGGCCAGCTTGTCGCCGCGCTTGACCGCCTGGCCGTCGTCGGACAGCAGCCGGGCGCCGTAGGGCACGCGGAACCGGGCACGCTCGCGCTGCTTGTCGTCCACCAGCACGATCTCGCAGTTGCGGCTCATCACCACGTTGACCGTCTGGCTGTTCTGCACGACGAAGCGGTTCTTGATCGAGATCGTGCCGTCATGGCTGGCCTCGACCGCCGACACCTCGGCGCCCCGCTGCGCTGCGCCGCCGATGTGAAACGTCCGCATCGTCAGCTGCGTGCCGGGCTCGCCGATCGATTGCGCCGCGATCACGCCGACCGCCTCGCCGATGTTGACCGGGGTGCCGCGGGCCAGGTCGCGCCCGTAGCAGTGGCCGCAGACGCCGATATGGCTTTGGCAGGTCAGCACGGAGCGGATTTTCACCTGCTCCACGCCGGCGCGCTCGATCACTTCGGCCTCGGTCTCCTCGATCAGCATGTTGTTCGCGACCAGGACCTTGTTGGTCAGCGGGTCGAGCACGTCCTCCGCCGTGGTGCGGCCCAGGATGCGCTCGGACAGGCTGGCCACCACCTCGCCGCCGTCCATGACGGGCTTCACCGTCAGGCCGCGCTCGGTGCCGCAATCGTCCTCGATGATGATGCAGTCCTGCGCGACGTCGACCAGACGCCGGGTCAAGTAGCCGGAGTTGGCGGTCTTGAGCGCGGTGTCGGCCAGACCCTTGCGGGCGCCGTGGGTGGAGTTGAAGTACTCCAGCACGGTCAGGCCTTCCTTGAAGTTGGCGATGATCGGCTGCTCGATGATCTCGCCGGACGGCTTGGCCATCAGGCCGCGCATCCCCGCCAACTGCCGCATCTGCGCCGGCGAGCCGCGGGCGCCGGAGTGGCTCATCATCCAGACGCTGTTGGTGGGCTTGCCCAGCTCCTGCTTGCTGATCTCCTTCATCATGGCGCCGGCCACGTCGTCGGTGCAGCGCGACCAGGCGTCCACCACCTTGTTGTAGCGCTCGCCGGCGGTGATCAAGCCGTCCTGGTACTGCTGCTCGAACTCCTTGACCTCGTCCTTGGTCTTGCCGATCAGCTCCCACTTGTTGTCCGGGATGATCAGGTCGTCCTTGCCGAACGACAGCCCGGCCTTGGCCGCCTGGCCGAAGCCCAAGCCCATCAGCCGGTCGGCGAAGATCACGCATTCCTTCTGGCCGCAGTGGCGATACACCGCGTCGATCACGTCCGAGACGTTCTTCTTGGTCAACTGCTTGTTGAGCAGGCTGAACGGCACGCTCGGGTGCTTGGGCAGGATTTGCGCGATCAGCATCCGGCCCGGCGTCGTCACCACGGTCGAGCGCACGCGGTTGCCCTCGGCGTCGACCGTGTCGTAGCGGGCCCGGATCTTGTCGTGCAGGTGGACCGCCTGCGCCTGCAACGCAAACTCGATCTCGCCGATCGTGCCGAACGCCGGGCACTCCTGCTCCTTGGCGACGCGGAACGCCTCCGTCTCCAGGCTGAGATAGTACAGCCCGAGCACGATGTCCTGGCTCGGCACGATGATCGGCTTGCCGTTCGCCGGGCTGAGGATGTTGTTGGTCGACATCATCAGCACGCGCGCCTCGAGCTGCGCCTCCAGGCTGAGCGGCACGTGGACCGCCATCTGGTCGCCGTCGAAATCCGCGTTGAACGCCGTGCACACCAGCGGATGCAGCTGGATCGCCTTGCCTTCGATCAGCACCGGCTCGAACGCCTGGATGCCGAGCCGGTGCAGGGTCGGCGCACGGTTCAGCATCACGGGATGCTCGCGGATGACCTCTTCCAGGATGTCCCAGACCTCGGGACGCTCCTTCTCCACCATCCGCTTGGCGGCCTTGATGGTGGTGGCGTGGCCGTACTTCTCCAGCTTGGAGTAGATGAACGGCTTGAACAGCTCCAGCGCCATCTTCTTCGGCAAGCCGCACTGGTGTAGCTTCAGCTCCGGACCCACCACGATGACGGAGCGGCCGGAGTAGTCCACGCGCTTGCCGAGCAGGTTCTGGCGGAACCGGCCCTGCTTGCCCTTCAGCATGTCGGACAACGACTTCAGCGGACGCTTGTTGGCGCCCGTGATGGCGCGGCCACGGCGGCCGTTGTCGAACAGGGCGTCCACGCTCTCCTGCAGCATGCGCTTCTCGTTGCGCACGATGATGTCTGGCGCGCGCAATTCGATCAGCCGCTTCAAGCGGTTGTTGCGGTTGATCACCCGGCGGTACAGGTCGTTCAAGTCGCTGGTCGCGAACCGGCCGCCGTCGAGCGGCACCAGCGGGCGCAGCTCGGGCGGGATCACCGGCACGACGTCCAGGATCATCCAGGCCGGCTGCGCGCCGCTCTCGCCGAACGCCTCGATCAGCTTGAGGCGCTTGACCAGCTTCTTGCGCTTGGCCTCGCTGGTGGTCTCCTTCAGCTCCGCGCGCAGCTTCACCTTGTCGGCGTCGATGTCGATGCCGACCAGGATCTGCTTGATCGCTTCCGCGCCGATGCCGAAGCGGAACTCGTCGCCGAACTCGTCCTGCTTGGCCTCCAGCTGGTCCTCGGTGAGCAGCTGGTGCAGCTTGAGGTCGGTGACGCCGGGGTCAAGCACGACGTAGCTCTCGAAGTACAGGATCTTCTCAAGCTCCTTCAGCGTCAGGTCGACCATCAGGCCGATCCGGCTGGGCAGGGACTTGAGGAACCAGATGTGGGCGACCGGGCTGGCCAGCTCGATATGGCCCATTCGCTCGCGCCGCACCTTCTGCAAGGTCACTTCCACGCCGCATTTCTCGCAGATGATGCCGCGGAACTTCATGCGCTTGTACTTGCCGCACAGGCACTCGTAGTCCTTGATCGGTCCGAAGATGCGGGCGCAGAACAGGCCGTCGCGCTCCGGCTTGAAGGTCCGGTAGTTGATCGTCTCAGGCTTCTTGATCTCGCCGTACGACCAGGAGCGGATTTGCTCCGGGCTCGCCATCTGGATGCGGATTTGGTCGAATGTCGCGGCGGTCCCGGCTTGGCCGAGAATCTTCATCAGCTCGTTCATGCAGCAATAACCCCAATGCGGCGGCCGGACATGCCGGCCGCCGTCTGTGAATGGGCAGTCGGATCAGCCAACGGTGTCGAGGTCGACGTTCAGGCCGAGCGACTTCAGTTCCTTGATCAGCACGTTGAAGCTCTCGGGGATGCCGGCCTCGAAGGTGTCCTGCTCGCGCACGATCGCCTCGTAGACCTTGGTGCGGCCGGACACGTCATCCGACTTCACCGTCAGCATCTCCTGCAGGGTGTAGGCGGCGCCGTAGGCCTCCAGCGCCCAAACCTCCATCTCGCCGAAACGCTGCCCGCCGAACTGCGCCTTGCCGCCCAGCGGCTGCTGGGTCACGAGGCTGTACGGGCCGATCGACCGCGCGTGGATCTTGTCGTCCACGAGATGGTGCAGCTTCAGCATGTAGATGTAGCCGACCGTCACCTTGCGCTCGAAGATTTCGCCGGTGCGACCGTCGGTCAGCGACACCTGCCCCGAGGTGTTCAGCCCGGCCAGCGTCAGCATGCCCTCGATGTCGGACATGCGGGCGCCGTCGAACACCGGCGTCGCAATCGGGATGCCCTTGCGCAGGTTCTCGCACAGCTCGATCAGCTGCGGATCGTCCATCTGCACGATGTCGTCGGTGAAGGTCGGCTCGCCGTAGATGTCCTTCAACCGGTCGAGCAGGGCTTGCCGCCGCTCGCCGGACCGGCGGTACTCCTCCACCAGCTCGCCCACCTCGCGGCCGAGGTTGGCGCAGGCCCAGCCCAAATGCGTCTCCAGGATTTGCCCCACGTTCATCCGGCTCGGCACGCCGAGCGGGTTGAGCACGAGGTCGACCGGCGTGCCGTCCTCCAGGAACGGCATGTCCTCCAGCGGCGTGACCCGGCTGACCACGCCCTTGTTGCCGTGGCGGCCGGCCATCTTGTCGCCGGGCTGCAGCTTGCGCTTCACCGCGACGAACACCTTGACCATCTTCATCACGCCGGGCGGCAGCTCGTCGCCGCGCTGCAGCTTCTCGACCTTGCCGTCGAACCGGGTGGTGATGCGGCCGACCGCGGCGTCGAACTCCCGCTTCAAGGTCTCGATCTCGGCCATCACGCTGTCGTCGGCGACGGCGATATGACGCCACGCGCCGCGCGGATGCTCCGACAGCACCTCCGCCGACAGCTCCGTGCCGGACTTGATGCCCTTGAACCCGCCGGCGGCCTTGCGGCCCAGCAGCTTCTCCTGCAGGCGATTGAGGAAGCTGCGCTCCTGGATGGCCCGCTCGTCGTCGCGGTCCTTGGCCAGGCGCTCGATCTCCGAACGCTCGATCGCCATCGCGCGCTCGTCCTTGTCCACGCCGCGGCGGCTGAACACCCGGACGTCGACGATGGTGCCCGTCACGCCGGGCGGCAGCTTGAGCGAGGTGTCGCGCACGTCGGACGCCTTCTCGCCGAAGATCGCGCGGAGCAGCTTCTCCTCCGGCGTCATCGGGCTCTCGCCCTTCGGCGTCACCTTGCCGACCAGGATGTCGCCCGGGTTCACCTCGGCGCCCACGTACACGATCCCGGCCTCGTCGAGGTTCTTGAGCGATTCCTCGCCGACGTTGGGGATGTCGCGGGTGATCTCCTCCTGGCCCAGCTTGGTGTCGCGGGCCATGACCTCGAACTCCTCAATGTGGATCGAGGTGAACACGTCGTCGCGCGCGATGCGCTCGCTGATGAGGATGGAGTCCTCGAAGTTGTAGCCATTCCACGGCATGAACGCGACCAGAACGTTGCGGCCCAGCGCCAACTCGCCCAGTTCCGTCGAGGGGCCGTCGGCGATGATGTCCCCGGTCGAGACCCGGTCGCCCACGCGCACCAGCGGACGCTGGTTGATGCAGGTGCTCTGGTTGCTCCGCATGTACTTGCGCAGCCGGTAGATGTCGACGCCCGAGGTGGTGCCGTCCTCGCCGCTCGCGCGCACCACGATGCGTGCGCCGTCGATCTGGTCGACGATGCCGGCGCGCTTGGCCACGATGGTCGCGCCGGAATCGCGCGCCACCGCCGCCTCCATGCCCGTGCCCACCAGGGGGGCATCGGCACGGATCAGCGGCACCGCCTGCCGCTGCATGTTGGAACCCATCAGCGCCCGGTTCGCGTCGTCGTTCTCCAGGAACGGGATCAGCGCGGCCGCCACCGACACCAGCTGGCGCGGCGACACGTCGACCGCCGTCACGTCCTCGGGCTTGACCAGCCGGAAGTCGCCCTGGCGGCGCACCGAGACCAGTTCCTGGCTGAAATGCCCGGCGCTGTCGGTCGGCGCGTCGGCCTGTGCCACCACCAGCTTCTCTTCCTCCATGGCGGACAGGTACTTCCAGCCGTCCTGGACGATGCCGTCCTTGACCAGGCGGTACGGCGTCTCGATGAAGCCGTACTTGTTCACCTTGGCGTAGGTCGCCAGCGAGTTGATCAGGCCGATGTTCGGCCCCTCCGGCGTCTCGATCGGGCAGATACGGCCGTAATGCGTCGGGTGCACGTCGCGCACCTCGAAGCCGGCGCGCTCCCGGGTCAGGCCGCCAGGTCCAAGTGCGGACAGGCGGCGCTTGTGCGTCACCTCGCTCAGCGGGTTGGTCTGGTCCATGAACTGGCTGAGCTGGCTGCTGCCGAAGAACTCGCGCACGGCGGCGGCGGCCGGCTTGGCGTTGATCAGGTCGTGCGGCATGACGGTGTCGATGTCGACGCTGCCCATGCGCTCGCGGATCGCGCGCTCCATCCGGAGCAGGCCGACGCGGTACTGGTTCTCCATCAACTCGCCCACCGAGCGCACCCGGCGGTTGCCCAGATTGTCGATGTCGTCGATCGTGCCGCGGCCGTCCTTCAGCTCGCACATGATCTTGACCGTGCGAAGGATGTCCTCCTTGCGCAGCGTGCGGACGGTGTCCTCGGCGTCGAGGCTCAGGCGCATGTTCATCTTCACCCGGCCAACCGCGGACAGGTCGTAGCGCTCGGGGGTGAAGAAGAGGCCGCGGAACAACGTCTCAGCGGTCTCGGGGGTCGGCGGCTCGCCGGGGCGCATCACCCGGTAGATGTCGACCAGCGCATCCTCGCGGGACGTGTTCTTGTCCACCGCCAAAGTGTTGCGAATCCACGGGCCGTTCGATTGGTCGACCGCCAGCGTCGGCAACGTGGTGATGCCGGCGGCTTCCAGCGCGGCCAGGCGGGCCTCGGCCAGCTCCTCGCCGGCGTCGGCGTAGATCTCGCCCGTCTCCTCATTCACTAGGTCGATGGCGACGAACCGGCCAAGCAGGTCGGCGCGGCCGACGAGGACGGTCTTGGTGTTCTCGGCGATCTTGCGGGCGGCGCGCGCGTTCAGCTTGGCGCCGGCTTCCGCGACCGTGGCGCCTGTGTCGGCGTCGGTCAGCGCCTCGGCCAAGGTGATGCCGCGATACGCCTCCGGGTCGAACGGGCGCGCCCAACCCTTCGGCGTGCGCGTGAACGGGACCTGGCCGTAGAAGTGGCCAAGGATTTCCTCGGCGTCCTGGCCGCGGATTTCCGGAATTTCGAGCGGCTCATTCTTGGCGAGCCTAGCCGCCCGCAACTGCTCGGTCGCGGCGCTGTCGAGCGCGTAGAGCAGGGTCGTCACCGGCAGCTTCCGCTTGCGGTCGATGCGCACGTACACGAGGTCTTTGCTGTCGAACTCGAAGTCGAGCCAGCTGCCACGGTACGGGATCACCCGCGCGGTGAACAGGTACTTGCCGCTGCTGTGGGTCTTGCCCTTGTCGTGGTCGAAGAACACGCCGGGCGACCGGTGCATCTGGCTGACGATGACCCGCTCGGTGCCGTTGATGATGAAGGTGCCGTTATCCGTCATCAGGGGCATGTCGCCCATGTAGACGGGCTGCTCCTTGATGTCGCGGATCGACTTCGCGCCGGTGTCCTCGTCGAGGTCCCATACGATCAGCCGCAACGTCACTTTCAGCGGCGCCGCGAACGTCATGCCGCGCTGGATGCACTCCTCGACGTCGTATTTCGGCTCCTCAAGCTCGTAATCCACGAACTCAAGGCGGCCTCGTCCGGCGAAATCGTCGATCGGAAAGACGCTCTTGAAAACCTCCTGCAAGCCGGTCTGTGTGCGGCTGTCCGACGCCACGTTCATCTGCAAGAACGCCTCGTAGCTGGAGCGCTGCACGTCGATCAGGTTTGGCATCGGCGCGACCTCGGGTATCCTGCCGAAGCTCTTGCGGATGCGCTTCTGAGCGGTGAACGACTTGGTGATCGCGTTCATGCCATTCCTTGCATTTTCGCCCGGACCCATAGAGGCCCAGCGCGTGTGTACGCTCGTATCTCAGGCGCCAAAACGCCAGGCGGGGCGGGAACCGCCTTCGATTCCTGCCCGCCCCAGTTCAAACCCTCAGGCCACGCCGAAGCGCGAGCTCAGGGATAGGAAGCTACTTGATTTCGACAGAGGCGCCCTGATCCTCAAGCTGCTTCTTGATCTTCGCCGCCTCGTCCTTGTTCACGCCTTCCTTCACCGGCTTCGGCGCACCCTCGACAAGGTCCTTAGCTTCCTTCAGGCCGAGCGCGGTGATGGCGCGCACTTCCTTGATGACGTTGATCTTCTTGTCACCCACCTTGGAGAGGATGACGGTGAACTCCGTCTGTTCCTCGACCGGTGCGGCGGCAGCGGCGCCACCTCCCCCCGCCGGCACTGCCGCCGCCACCGGAGCGGCAGCGCTCACGCCCCACTTCTCCTCAAGCATCTTGGACAGCTCGGCTGCCTCCAGCACCGTCAAGCTGGAGAGCTCCTCAACCAATTTCGACAATTCGGCCATATTCGATCTTCCTAATCTAGACTCTGGTCGGTTCCATGCAAGACCGGTTCCCCAATCCCGCCATCAAAAAGCCTTGACACCGCGCTCACCATTCGGACGGCTCGCGACGGCGCCGGTCCTGCTACGCCGCTTCCGCGTCCTCCGCGGACTCCTGCGACTTGGCATAGGCCCCAAAGACCCGCGCAAGCTGTCCGGCCGGTGCCTGAAGCACGCCCGCGATCCGCGTGGCAGGAGCAGATATCAGCCCCACCAGCCTCCCGCGCAGCGTGTCGAGCGACGGCAATTCGGCCAGCGCCTTGATCCCGTCCGCACTCAGCGTCTGGGTTCCGAGGGCGCCGCCGATCAGCACGAGCTTGTCGTTGGTCCTGGCGAACTCGACGGCCACCTTCGCCACGGCCACCGGGTCGTGCGACCACGCGAGCGCGGTCGGTCCCTTCAGCAGCGGCTTGATGCCTTCGAATCGGGTCCCATCCAAGGCGAGGGTGGCCAGCCGGTTCTTCGCGACTTTGAAGGTCGCGCCCGCCGCTCGCATCTGCACCCGCAGCTTCGTCACGTCGGCGACCGTCATCCCGTTGTTCTGGGTGACGACGACCATGGACGTCTCTGCGAATACGTCGGCAAGCGTGGCAACGAACTCCCGCTTCTCCGTACGGTCCAAAACCCATCTCCATTGGCGGCCGGGCGCGTTTGGACCGCGCCAGGCCAAGTTGCCCATGGGCCGCGGTCGCCCGCGGCCCGGTTCGCCTGTCCATTCAGCCGGAACCGCCAAGACGACATCGGAATGCCGTCCCGAACACTCCCGTCTCATGCGCGCGGGCCAAGCCCCTTAGCCGCCGCGTGCCGAAGCACTTGGCGGACGTGCAGTCTCGGACAGGTTCGGAGAGCCGAAGCTCCCTGCCCGCGGCCGCTAGCAGCGGCCGCGTATCTCGTTCAGCCGGCCAGCGTCGCCACGTCCACGCGGATGCCCGGCCCCATGGTCGAACTCAGCGACGCCTTCTTGAGGTAGGTGCCCTTAGCGCCCGTCGGCTTGGCCTTCTGCACGGCATCGACGAGCGCGCGGATGTTCTGCGCCAGCTTGTCCTCGTCGAAGCTCGCCTTGCCGACACCGGCGTGGATGATGCCGGCCTTCTCCGCGCGGAATTCCACCTGGCCCGACTTGGCCGCCAGCACGGCGTCCTTCACGTTCATCGTGACAGTGCCGAGCTTGGGATTCGGCATCAGCCCGCGCGGGCCCAGGATCTTGCCCAGCCGGCCCACTAGCGCCATCATGTCCGGGGTCGCGATGCAGCGGTCGAACTGGATGTCGCCGGCCTGCACCTTCTCGGCGAGGTCCTCGGCGCCAACCACGTCGGCCCCGGCGTCGGTCGCTTCCTGTGCCTTCACGTTGCGGGCGAACACCCCCACGCGGAGGGTTTTGCCCGTGCCGTTCGGCAGGCTGATCATGCCACGCACCATTTGGTCGGCGTGACGCGGGTCGATCCCCAGGTTCATCGAGAACTCGACCGTCTCGTCGAACTTGGCCTTCGCGTTGCCCTTGACGACTTTCAACGCCTCGTCGAGCGAGTACGACTTCGCCCGGTCGAACGTCTCGTAGCCGGCGGTCAGGCGCTTGTCCTTGGCCATGGCTCAGCCCTCCACCACGGTGAGGCCCATCGAGCGGGCCGATCCGGACAGCATCCGCACAGCGGCGTCGAGGTCGCCCGCGTTCATGTCCTTCATCTTGATCTCGGCGATCTCACGCAGTTGCGCCATCGTCACCCGCCCGACCGCGGCGCCCTTGCCCGGCGTCGTCGTGCCCTTGGTGATGCCGGCAGCCTTCTTGAGGAAATGGGTGTTCGGCGGCGTCTTGGTGATGAAGGTGAAGGTGCGGTCGCCGAACGCCGTGATGACCACGGGGATCGGCATGCCCGGCTCAAGCTGCTGGGTGGCCGCGTTGAATTCCTTGCAGAAAGCCATGATGTTCAGGCCGCGCTGACCGAGCGCTGGGCCGACCGGCGGAGAGGGGTTCGCCTTCCCGGCCGGAATTTGCAGCTTGATGTAGCCGACGATTTTCTTCGCCATATCCGTGGCTCCTTGCCATGGACCACGGTGCAAACGGCAACGCCGGCGCGAACACGTGCGCCGCGAGCCTCCCGCGTTCCTCGATGAGGGGCGGCGTATAACGGAGGGAACTATCGCTGTCGAGCGCTATCTTCACACCAGACGCCTCAATCATCAGGGAGCCTTCCAACACATGACCGCACCCGTACGCGCCATCCTGGGTTTCGTCGCCGCAGCGATCGCCGTTCTCACGTTCCATCAGGCGATGTGGGCCGTGCTCCACGTCGCCGGGCTGATGCCCCCCGCATACCCGGTCACGCCCATCCCGCCGTACGGCGTTCCGCAGATCGTCAACCTCTGTTTCTGGGGCGGGTTGTATGGCCTGGTGTTCGGCGTGCTGTCGCCCTGGTTCAAAGCCCCGTTGTGGCTGGCGGGCTTGGGCTTCGGCGTGCTGGCCGCGTGCGTCGGCCTGTTGGTCGTGCCGGCGGTCAAGGGCTTGCCGTTCGACGCCGTCATGGCACGGTTGTCGGCGCAGGTGGTGTTCCGGTCGCTGGCGATCAACGGGTTCTGGGGTCTCGGCCTCGGGCTGATCCTGCCCTTGCTGGTCCGCCGCCCGGCGAACAAGGCCGGAGCCCCCTATGCGCGAAGCTGACGACCGGAGGCCAGCCCGGACCGCGAAGGATCGAACGGCGGCCCCACGCGTTGGCCCGGAGCCACATTTCAACGGGAGGCCAAGATGAAACTCATGCTAGTACCGGTCATGGCGTTGGCTGCCTACGTTTCCGCGCAGCCGGCGCACGCGATGTCGCGCCGCGATGCGGGTTTTGCCGGCTCCGGAGCGATCATCGACATCGCCGACGCGAAGGCGCCCTACCGGCACGTGAACCGCCGGAACGATGCCGGCAACGACACTGGCGACTCCGAAGTCGATCGCCTCAATTCCCTGCAGCTCGACGAAAACTACAAGGGGCCGTACTACCCGCCGGGCAGCCCGCCGCCGCCGGCCGTGCCGACGCCTTCGCGTGACCATCGGTAGTATGACCCGGCCGGCGGTGGTGCCGCCGGTCACCCCGGCTTGAGGAAGCCGACCAGCCGCTCCGCTTCCGCGACGATCGGATCGGCGATGGCGGCGGCGCGACGGGCGCCGTCTTGCAGGACGCGGTCCATATGCCCGGGATCGGCCATCAGCCGGCGCGTCTCCGCAGCGATCGGGCTTAGCTTGGCCACGACGATCTCGGCCAGGGCTTCCTTGAAAACGCCGAACCCCTTGCCGCCGAAATCGCGCAGGACGCCCGCATGGTCGGTGCCGGACAGCGCCGCGTAGATCCCGACCAGGTTGCGCGCCTCCGGCCGTGCCTCCAGCCCTCGCGGGTCGTCGGGCAGGGGCTCCGCATCGGTCCTGGCACGCCGGATCTTAGCGGCGATCACGTCCGCGTCGTCGATCAGGTTGATCCGGCTTTGATCGGACGGGTCGGACTTGCTCATCTTCTTGGACCCGTCGCGCAAGCTCATGACGCGAGCCGCCTGGCCGAGGATCAACGGCTCGATGCTCGGAAAGAACGCCACGCCGTAATCGTGGTTGAATTTCTGGGCGATGTCGTTCGCCAGTTCCAGGTGCTGGCGCTGGTCGTCGCCGACAGGCACGCGGGTCGCGTGATACGCCAGGATGTCGGCCGCCATGAGGTTCGGATAGACGTACAGCCCGGCCGACACGTTCTCCCGGTCGCGGCCGGCCTTGTCCTTGAACTGGGTCATGCGGTTCAGCCAGCCGAGGCGGGCGACGCAGTTGAAGATCCAGGCGAGGCGGACGTGCGCGGGAACGGCGGATTGGTGGAACAGGATGTGGCGTGCCGGGTCGATGCCGCACGCCACCAGCGACGCGGCGAGGTCGCGGGTCGCGGCCGCGAGCGACGCCGGGTCTTGCCACACGGTGATGGCGTGCAAGTCCACGACGCAGAACAGGCACTCGTGATCCGCCTGCAACGCCACCCAGTTGCGGATCGCGCCGAGATAATTGCCGAGGGTCGGGACGCCGGAGGGCTGGATGCCGGAGAAAATGCGTTGCATGGCCGCGTTCTCCGCGCGCCGGGCGGGCCGGTCAAGCCTGCTTGGGGCGGCGGCGGCGCAGCATGGTCGCCGCCAGTTCACGCAAGTCGATGGCGCCGGCAAGCTGGGCGGCCGCGCCGTACACCACGAGGCCGAGCGACACCAGGACCGTCAACGCCAGCCAGCGCGCGCCTTTGGCCCCTTCGGCAGCCGCGAACAGCGGCGCCTGCGCCAGATGCAAGCTCGCCGCCATGGCGAACGCTGCGAACGCCATCCGGGGCAGCCGCGCCCGCAGGCGGGCGTCGGCGACCAGGAAGCCGCGGCGCAGCAGCATGATGGCGAGTGCCGCCACATTGAAGATGGCGGCCAAGCTGGTCGCCAGCGCCGGGCCGACATGCTGCAGCGGGACCATGAGCGCCAGGTTGAGCGCGAAGTTGAGCACCAGCGTGATCATCCCGATCCGCACCGGGGTTGTGGTGTCGCCCCGTGCGAAGAACGCGGGGGCCAGCACCTTGACGAGCACGAACGCCGGCAGCCCAAGCGCGTAGGCGGCGAGCGACTGCGCGCTCAGCACCGCGCTCTCGGCGGTGAAGGCGCCGCGTTCGAACAGCACGATCATGATCGGCGTGCCCGCCACGATCAGGGCCAACGCTGCCGGCAAGGTCAGGAACAGCGCATACTCGATGGCGCGGTTCAACGTGACGATCGCCGCTTGCGTCTCGCCACCTCGGACCTGCCGCGACAGCAGCGGCAGCATCGCGGTGCCGACGGCGGCCCCGATCGTCCCGAGCGGCAGCTGGTTCACCCGGTCGGCGTAGTACAGCAGCGAGATCGCGCCCGGCGGCAGCAGGCTGCCGACGATGACGTCGACCGCTTGGTTCAGCTGCATCGCCGAAGCGCCGACCAGGCCCGGCAGCATCCGCCGCAGCAGGATGCGCATCCCCGGCGTGAGGTGGGGGCGGGGGATGCGCACCGGCAGGCCCGCCCGCTCCACCGCCCACACCAGCAACGCCAGCTGCGCCACCCCGGCGATCGAGACGCCCCAGGCAAGAGCGTGGCCGATCGTCGGCACGAACGGCGTCAGCACGAGCATCGCGCCGATCGAGCAGACGTTGTAGATGAGCGGCGCCCCCGCGGCGGCGGCGAACCGGTTCATCCCGTTCAACACGCCGGAGAGCAGTGCCGCCAAGCAGATCAGCACGAGATACGGGAACGTGATACGCGCCAAGTCGACGGCGAGGGTGAACTTCACGGGGTCCGAGATGAAGCCCGGCGCCAGCACCCGCATCATCTGCGGCATGAACACCTCGCCAAGGACGGTCAGGCCCAGCAGCCAGAACGCCAGGACGGAGATGGCCTCCTGCGCGAAGGCCCGTGCCGCGGCCACGCCCTCGGTGTGCAGAAGGCCGGAAAACTCCGGGACGAAGGCGGCGTTGAACGCCCCCTCGCCGAACAGGCGCCGGAACATGTTGGGCAGCTTGTTGGCGACGAAGAAGGCGTCGGCCACCGGCCCCGTTCCGGCCAATGCGGCGATCAGCATGTCGCGCGCGAAGCCGAGCACGCGGCTCGCCATCGTCCAGCCGCCGACGGTGAGGACGCCACGGAGCATCCGCGCGGTCTAGCGGGAATGCGGGGTGGCGTCACCCATCGTCGGATTCCGGAGGACTCACTCGTCCCGGCCGGGCCGGGACAGCAGCCGTGCCATCGCGCCCTCGATGCCGACCGAACCGTCGAGCAGGGCGGCGACGGTGGCGATCACCGGCAGGTCCACCCCGGCTGCGCGGCGCAGCAGGGCGGACGCGGCGGCGACGCCCTCGACCGCGTGCGTGCGTCCGGCCAACAGGGTCGCGGCGTCACCGCCCTGGCCGAGGGCCAGCCCAAGCTGGAAATTCCGGCTGGCCGGGCCGGTGCAGGTCAGCAGCAGGTCGCCGAGGCCCGACAAGCCCGCGACCGTCTCGGCCTGGCCGCCGAGGGCGAGGGCGAGGCGTCCGACCTCGGCCAGCCCGCGGGTGACCAGGGCGGCGCGGGCGTTCTCGCCGAGACCGGCGCCAATGGCCGCCCCGGCGGCGATCGCCACCACGTTCTTCGCCGCTCCGCCGACCTGGGCGCCGATCGGGTCGCTGCCGCCATACAGCCGGAACGCCGGGGTGCCGAGCAGGCCGACCAGCGCCGCCCGCAGGCCCGCGTCGTCGCTCGCCACCACTGCCGCGGCCGGCAGCCCCGCTGCGATCTCATGCGCGAAGTTCGGGCCGGTCAGCACTGCGGCGGGAACGTCCGGCCGGCAGTCCGCCGCGAGCTCCAGGGGGAACCGTCCGCCCTCCAGCCCTTTCGAGCACAGCACGAGTGGTCCGACGGGCAATCCGATCCCGAGGGCCGCGCGCAGGTGGCGGACCGGAACGGCGAGCAGCACCGCGTCGGCCCGCTCCGGAAGGGTGCCGGTCAGGGCGACGGCTTCGGGAATGGCGTGGCCCGGCAAGCGGGGGCTCTCGCGCGCGGCCGCGATCGACGCCGGGTCGCGCGCCCATAGCACGACGTCATGCCCGGCCCGGTCGGCGTGGATGGCGAGTGCCGTGCCCCAGGCCCCTGCGCCGATGACGGCGACCCTAGCCATGCTCGGGCGTGAGCCGCAGGACGCGGCACCCCTCCCCCGGCTCGCGGCTGCCCACCCGGGCCAGCAGGCTTTCCAGGATCGGCCCCGCCTCGGTCTCGAAGCGGAAGGGCGCGTTGCGGACCAGCAGGCCGCAGCCGTTGAGGCGGGCCGGGTCGGTCGGCTCCCGCAGCCAGAGTTCAGCCGCGACCACGTCGTGCAGCCCGGCGAAGCGGATTGCCTCGTGGAAGGTGCGGACGGGCGCCAGGTGCTTGATCGGATACCAGGCGGCGACGACCGCGGTGGCGAAGCGCGACTGGACCGTCTGCAGGGCCGCCACGACGCGGTCGAACTCGCCCGGCTGCTCGTAAGGCGGGTCGATCAGCACCAGTCCGCGGCGCTGCGTGGGCGGCAGCAACGCCTTCAGCGCGTCCCAACCGTCGCGCCGGTGGACCGCGACCTGCGGGTTCCGCCCGAACAGCCGGCGCAGGGCGGCGTGCTCCTCGGGATGCAGTTCGCAGCACGCCAGCCGGTCGTCAGGCCGCAGCAGCGCGCCGATGATGGCTGGCGAGCCAGGGTAGAGCCCAAGGCCCTCGATGATCGCGCAGTAGTCGGCAAGCGGCGCTGGGGCGTCCTCCAGCACCCGGGCGATGCCGGCGCGCCACTCCCCGGTACGGTCGGCCGGCCCGGCGGCGAGGTCGTAACGGCCGGCGCCGGCATGGGTGTCGAGCGCGAAGAAGGGCGCTGGTTTGCGGGCCAGGGCGCGCAGCAGCCACACCAGCAGCGCGTGCTTCATGCAGTCGGCGAAGTTGCCGGCGTGGAACGCGTGACGGTAGTTCACGCGCCGGACAGCTCCTGGAGCGGCCAGCGCGGCCGGGGCGCCACGTCCAGCCGGTCGGCCAACCCGAGCCGCAGCCGCTCGACCCCGGCCCAGGCGACCATCACCGCGTTGTCCGTGCACAGCCGAAGCGGCGGGGCGAGCAGGACCATCCCAAGCTGGCCGGCGACCTGCGACAATTCCTGCCGGACCGTCGCGTTGGCCGCGACCCCGCCGGCCACGACCAGCGCGCGCGCTTGCGGCATCATCCCGGCGGCGTGCGCCACCCGGTCGGCCAGCACGTCCGCCACGGCGCGCTGGAACGACGCCGCGATGTCGGCCGCCACGCCCCTCGCCAACGCGCCGGGCGGCAGGCCGGACACCACCTGCGCCACCGCCGTCTTGAGGCCGGAGAAGCTGAAATCGCACCCGGGCCGGCCTTTCAGCGGGCGCGGGAAGGCGTAGCGGGCCGCATCGCCCTCCGCCGCGAGCCGCTCCAGCGCGGGGCCGCCGGGCCAGGGCAGGCCGAGAAGCTTGCCGACCTTGTCGAAGGCCTCGCCCACCGCGTCGTCGATGGTGCCGCCGAGCTTGCGGTAGCGCCCGACTCCCTCGACCGCTACGCACTGGCAATGGCCGCCGGAGACCAGCAGGAGCAGGTATGGGAATGCGAGGCCGGTCCCGAGCCGCGCGGTCAGGGCGTGCGCTTCCAGGTGGTTCACCGCGACGAACGGCAGCCCGCAGGCCAGGGCGATGCCTTTCGCCACGCCGCTCCCGACGATCAAGCCGCCGATCAGCCCGGGGCCGCAGCTTGCCGCCACGCCGCCCAGGTCAGCCAAGGCGAGCCCGGCGGCGTTCGCGACGCGCGCGACCAGGCCCGGCAGATGCGCCAGATGCGCGCGGGCGGCGATTTCCGGCACCACGCCCCCGAAAGCGGCGTGCTCGGCCTGGCTTAGCAAGGCCTCGGCCAGCACCGCGCCATCGGCGGTCACGATCGCGGCGGCGGTCTCGTCGCACGAGCTTTCGATCCCTAGCACCGGCCCTGCCAAAGGGCTTCCGGTTTGCATCAAGTGGGCTTTCCAAGTTCTGCCCGGTCTAATAGGACACCGCGATCTAATAGGACACCGCGATGCCTGACGCACACCCTTCCGCACGTCCGCCGCTGCCCGTGCTGCCGAGCGTAGCGCCGCACCACCGCACCTTGCCGCTGCGGGTCGGCACCCGCGGATCGCCGCTGGCGCTGGTCCAGACCCGGGCCTTCCTGGCTGTCCTAACCCGTTTCTGCCCTGTGCTGCGTGGCCTCGACGTGTTCCAGGAGCACGTCATCCGGACCACCGGCGACCGCGTCCAGGACCGCAGCTTGGCCGATATCGGCGGCAAGGGCCTGTTCTCGAAGGAGATCCACGAAGCGCTGGCCGACGGCCGGATCGACTTCGCCGTCCACAGCTTGAAAGACCTCGAAACCGAGCTGCCGCCGGGCATCGTGCTGGCCTGCACCCTGCGCCGGGAGGACGCGCGCGACGCGCTGGCGCTTGGCCCCGGCTGCGGCGCCCCGGATCCCGCCGATCCGCTCGCGGCCGTGCCGGCGGGCGCTTCGATCGGCACCAACTCGCTCCGGCGGCGGGCGCAGCTGCTGCATCTACGGCCGGACCTGCGGACGGTGCTGCTGCGCGGCAACGTGCAGTCCCGCCTCGACAAGCTCGCGCACGGCGATTGCGCCGCGACCCTGCTCGCGGTCGCCGGGCTGCGGCGGCTCGGGATCGCGGACCGCGGCTGGCCGATCGACCCGGCGGTGATGGTGCCCTCCGCCGGCCAGGGCATCGTCGGCGTGACGGTTCGCGCCGACGACCAGGACTTGCGGGAGCTGCTCGGTGGCATCGAGGATCCCGAGGCGCGCGCCGTGTCCACCGCCGAGCGGGCGCTCCTGGCCGCGCTCGACGGTTCGTGCATGACCCCGATCGGCGGGCACGCGCGGCTGCTGGCGGATGGCTCGCTGCACCTCGTGGGATTGGTCGCGCGTGAGGACGGCTCGTTCCTGCTCAAGCGCAGCTTGACCGGCCCGTCGGCGGACGCCGGCCGGCTTGGAAGCGAACTCGGCCTCGGGCTGCGGGCCGACAGTCCCGGCGACATCTTTGCGTGACGGTACGAGCAGCATGCTCCCGTCCGGGGTGCTCGTGACCCGGCCGGAACCGGGCGCAAGCCGCACGGCGCGACAGCTCTGCGCTGCAGGGCTGGTCCCGATCGTGGCGCCGTTCCTGCTCACGACGATGCTGCGCGTGCGCCTTCCGATGGAGCAGCCACAGGCGATCGTGGCCGCCAGCGGCAACGCCGCCGAGGCCTTGCCGCCGGACTTGCGCCACCTGCCGCTGCTCGCGGTCGGCGACGCCACCGCGCAGCGGGCGCGGGAGGCCGGCTTCGCGGACGTCCGAAGCGCGAACGGGGATGCCGCCGACCTGGCCCGGCTCGCGTCCGCGCGGCTCGACCCGGCGGCAGGGCCGGTCATGCTGGCGACCGGACGGGGACAAGGCGCCGCCCTGGCGCGCGACCTGCGGCGGCAAGGGTTTCGGGTCCATCGCCGGGCGGTGTACTCGGCCGACCCGGTCGCCGAGTTCCCGCAGGCGGCGGCGGACGCGCTGGCAAACCGCAGTGTACGGGCGGCGCTGTTCTTCTCGGCTGAAACTGCGCGCGCCTTCGTGCGGTTATTACCACGGACGTCGCGCGTCACATTGGCGGGGGTGGACGCTCTCGCCATCGGCTCCATGGCTGGGGACGTGCTGCGGCCCTTGCCCTGGCGCGCTGTCCGTGTCGCATTACGACCCACACAAGACGGTGTTCTGGCGCTGATATGACCGACGAAACGATACCTCCGACCGAACCGCCCGCGATCATCCCAACGCACGAGGCGCCGCGCCTGGACGTGCCCGAACCCGTCCGCCGGGACAGGTCGCGGCTGGCGCTGCCGATCTCCGTGCTCAGCCTGCTGCTCGCGCTGGGGGTGGCGGGGTATGCCGCCTGGAATTCCCTCAACCCGCCGCAACCGGCCATCGATCCGGCGCGGGTGGAGACGCTGGAGCAGCAGGCCAACGCGCAATCCGGCCAGCTGCGCCAGTTGCAACAGCGGCCGGTCCCGACGCCGCCCGACCTGCGGCCGCTCGAACAGCGCTTGGCAGCGCTGGAGCAGCGCGCCATCGCTCCGAATGAGGGCGCCAGCCGCGGCGACCTGGTGGCGCTGGCCGGCCGGGTGGACCAAGTCACCGGGCGGCAGGATGCGCTCGGCACGCGCGAGCAGGCCGATGTCGCCAGCATCTCCGCACGGCTCGACGCGCTGGACGCCAAGCTGGGGACGAACGCCAAGCTGGCCGGGCAGCTCGGCAGCCTGGCCGACCAGCAAACCCGCAGCGCCCGGCTGCAAGCTGCATCGTCGGCCCTGAACGCGGGCCAGCCACTCGGCGAATTGCCCGGCGCGCCCCCCGCCGTCCAACGCTTCGCCCAGGCCGCCCCGCCGACCCAGGCATCGTTGCGGCTGTCGTTCGACGAGGCGGCGCAGTCGGCCCAGCTTGCCTCGCAGCCGCCGGTCGAGGACAAACCGTTCCTGGACCGCGTTTGGGCGCGGGCGCAGCAGAGCGTGACGGTCCGGCAGGGAGACCGCGTGCTGCTCGGCGACCCCATCGCCGGCGTGCTCGAGCATGCCAAGCAAGCGTTGGACGCGGGCGACTTGACTGGCGCGGTCGCGGCGCTGGACCAGTTGGCCGGCCCGGCCGCAGGCGCAATGGCGGATTGGAAGGCCAAAGCCCAGGCGTTGCTCGATGCGCGGGCCGCCCTCCTCAATATGGCACGCGGCTGATGCGTCGTATCATCGGCTGGATCGTCGTCGCCGCCGCGGTCATCGCCGGCGCCTGGTGGCTGATGGGGCTGCCTGGCCGGGTCAGCGCGCAGATCAACGACACCGCGTTCGCAGCGCCGACCCCCGTGTTCATCCTGATCGTGCTAGCGCTGTTCGCGGTTTTGTACACAGCGATCCGGCTGATCGCCGCGGCGCTCCACCTGCCGGGCTGCCTGCGCCGGCGTGGCGAGCAGTCCCGCCGGCGCAACGGGGACACAGCCGTCACGCGCACCCTGGTCGCCTTGGCCAGCGGGGACGGCGCAGCCGCCCAGCGCGAAGCCGACCGTAGCCGCAAACTGCTCGGCGACACGCCGCAGACGCTGCTGCTCGCGGCCTATGCCGGGCGCTTGTCGGGCAAGACGGCCGATGCCGACGCGGCGTTCCAACTGCTGGCCGAGCGGAAAGACGCGGCGTTCCTGGGGTATCGGGGGCTCCTGCAGAAAGCCGTCGCCGACAAGGACTGGTCCGGCGCCGCCGACCTGGCGCGCCGGGCCGAACAGGCCAATCCGGGCGCCCCCTGGATACGTGAGGAACGCGCCCAGCTCGCCATCCACGCCGGGTCATGGCGGGAGGCGCTGGCGCTGTCCGGGTCGAGCGGCCCAATCGCGGCGCTCGCGACCGCGGCCGCGGAGGACGAGCCGAATAGGGCCGAAGCCCGCAAGCTGGCGAAGCGGGCCTGGGACACCGATCCCGCCCTGGCCCCGGCCGCCCTCGCCTATGCTCGCCAGTTGCGGGCCGCTGGCAAGGAGGGCCGCGCGCAGGAGGTGCTGCGGGGCACCTGGGCGAGAGCGCCGCATCCGGACATCGCGCGCTTCGCCCTCGCCTCGGCACGCGACGACCTCACGCGGACACGCCAGGCCGAGGCGTTGGCCAAGGCGGCGCCCCGGCATTTCGAGAGCAGCTTCCTGCTCGCGCGGGTGGCGCTCGACGCCGGGCTGCCGGGCGAGGCGCAGCGATACGCCGAGCAGGCGCGGGAGCAGGGCATGAACCAGCGGCGGCTGTGGCTGCTGCAGGCCGAGATCGCGGGGCAGACCGCCGATGTCGCGACGCTGGGCGACGCGCTCCGGCATGCGGCGAACGCCGAGCCCGACCCGGTGTGGCGGTGCGCCCAATGCGGCACCGCCCACGCGGCATGGCGGCCGGTGTGCGACGCTTGCGGCACCCCGGGCCGGATCGCTTGGGCGACGGACGCCCAGGAGGGCCAGGTCGCACGCCTAGGCCACACGCCCGAGGCCCATACGCCCCAGTCGGATGGCGTGTTGACCTGACGCCGTCCTACCTCCAGCTCGCGAGGTAGAACCGCGGCACCTCGTCCTGGTACGGCTTGAACGCGAGCTGGCGGGAGAACGCGTAGGTCGTCACGTAGGTGCTCAGCGGCAGCCAGTACATCTGGTCGGCGATGCGGCGCAAGGCCGGGCCGTAGGCCTGCCGCCGCGCGTTGGGATCGACGGTGGAGCCCCCTAGCTCGACCAGCCGGGTCACCTCGGGATCGTGGGCGTTGTCGTAGCTGCCCCCGCCGAAAAAGACCGGCAGGATGGCTGAAACGTCGTTGATGGAGTAGCTACCCCAACTGCCGGCATAGAGCGGAGCCTGTCCGGCCAGGACGCGCTGGGTCGCTGGCCCGACCTGCAGCGCCGTCACCCTCGCGGCGATGCCGACCGCACGAAGGTCGGTCCTGATGGCTTCGAGGTATTGCGGCAGGATATCGCTGACGAGTTCGGTGGCGAACCCGTCGGGATAGCCCGCTTCCGCCAGCAATTGCTTCGCCTGCGCCGGGTCGTAGCCGTATTTCGTGGCGACGCCCTGCTCGCATCCGAACTGGGTCGGGTAGCAGGCGGCGTCCAGCACGCGCGCGCCGCCCTGCACCAACTGCCGCGCGATGGCGGTCCGGTCGATCGCGTAGGCGATTGCCTGCCGCACCTTCACGGCGGTCAACGGGTTGCCGGCGCCGGTCCGGCCGACCGCATCCATGCTCAGGAAGCTGATCCGCATGCTTTCGGCGCGCACGGCCTGCAAGGTCGGATTACGGCTGATGATGTCGAATTGCTCGGTGTCGAACTGCCAAATCCAATCCGCGCGCCCGGCCAGCAGCTCCGTCACCTCGCTGGTGGCGTCGAGGACTTCGTGGATGACGACATGGGCGATGGCGGGCTTGCCTTTCGGGCCGTCGAAATAGGCGTCGTTCCGTTCGAGGTCGATCTCCGTGAGGCCATCGACCTTCGCGATCCGGTACGGCCCGGTGCCGATGGGTGCCCGCGCATAGGCTTCGGCGCCGACGCGCTCGCGATACGCGGCGGGCCAGATCGGCAGTGTCATGGACAGGTACTCGAGGGCTGCCGGAAAGGTGCGTTTCAGCTTCAGGCGCACGTGGAAGGGGTCGATCTTCTCGGCGCCGGCCAAGTACGCGTAGTTGCTCGGAGTGGCGACCGCCGGGTCCGCCAGCACGGTCCCGACCGTGTATACGACGTCGTCGGCGGTGAAGGGGCTGCCGTCGTGGAAGGTCACTCCCTGCCGCAACTCGAACTCGATGGTCGTGTCGTCGACCTGGCGCCACGCGGTGGCGAGCAGCGGCTTCAGCGCGAACGTGTCCGGGTCCCGATAGACCAGCGTGTCCCAGGCCTGATGGGCCAGCACGAACCCGGTTCGCAGTTGGTTGTAGTACGGATCGACGTTCGGGATCGCGTCGCGCCACGCGATCCGGAGCGTGTCCTGCGCCTTCTGCGCGGCGGCGGGGCTGGCCGACAGGAGCGTGAGACCGGCGGCCATGAGCCATGCTCGCAATGCCTGTCCCTCCTGAGAGACCCAGTTCCTCGACGTGATATTCGTGGTGCTGGCCTTGCTCGGCATCCAAGCGTTCGCCTAGGCAGCCTTATCCGACGGGTGATGCGGTTCGGTCGAATGATGCTCTGATTACGATGGAGCGTCCGTCAACTGCGGCTCCGACCATCGGCGAGATGATGACGGACCTCCGCCAATGCCCGTCGAACCAGCGCCGGCTGTGAACCGGGCCTCGAAAACGGTGGCAAGGAACGCGGTTCCGCGTCGCTATGCCGGTCACTACCGGGTCATCGACAAGCCCAAGGACCTGCTGCTGGCGGCTTCTCGATTTCCCCGTCGCTGGGCTGTGGTGGACAGCCCAGCTCGACGTAGCGAAGTGACCGCCGTTATTTCAGATGTTGAGCAAGCAGCTTGTTCATCTCGAACATAGTCGCTTTCTCCTTGCCGAACACCTTCTGCAGCTTGCCGTCGGCTACGATTTCACGGCCGTCGTTCGGGTTCTGCAGCTTGTTCGCCTTGATGTACTCCCACACCTTGCTGACCACCTCGCCTCTGGCCATCGTCCCCTCGCCCACCACCGCAGCCAACTCCGCCGACGGCTGCAGCGGCTGTTGAAGGGCGTTCGGCTTGTGGCCGGCCTTGGGTTTCTCGATGGCAGTGCCCTTCGGGGGCGATGCTGTCTTCGTTGGCGCTTTCGTCATTGATGTCCCCTGGGCCGCATGCGGGCTTTATCGACCTGGCAAGGTTCTAAACGGGATCGCCGTGACCGCACAAGGTAACTGAAAAACCTTCTGCAGGTTCCGGCATGGGCGAGAGCCCCCGATTGGGTGCACGGCGTCCCCTGTCACGCGGGCCGGCGGCGGCGGGGCGGCGGAGTTCCAGGAGGCGGAGAGCGGCAGGCGCGCCGATTGGCCGCAGCTTGCCGCGGCACTGGCCGCCGTCGCGCGGTGCTGCTGATCGCCAAACTCGATCAATTAGGATCAAATGCGGGCTTCCCGCGGCTTTCAGCCGTTACGCATCGTTGCATAAATGTGTAATCCTTTGCAGAAAGAGGCTGCTTCAGGGAGAATGCTGATAGGTGCGCTGACCAAACTGGCGTTGCTGGCGTTCGTCGCGGCGCTGCCGGGTGCCTGCGCGGCACCCACATCTCCCAAGCTGACCGCTTACCAGCGCAATACTGGGCCGGGCAGTGGAGTCATCGGCGCACCCAGCAGTGACATGGGACGGGGCACTCCCGGGGACGAGGATGTGCCGGGTGTTTCCACCGGGCGATCGATTCTCGGTCACTGAGACACCTCGCTGGAGTTACACGAACAGACGAATTCCCGCCGCCAGGCAGCTCGCGCGGCACGAAGCGGAGGCATTGATGCAGAATCGAAGAAGGCTGGAGCACGATGGGGTCGAACGCCGCCGCTAGCATCGTCTCCCTCGGCGAGATTGTGGCTGAGATCATCGCGGAGGAACCGGGCGCCGGGTTCCGCGAGCCGATCCGGCTGCGAGGGCCGTATCCGTCGGGAGCGCCGGCGATCTTCGTCGACCAGGTTGCCCGGCTGGGCCACAGGGCCGGTTTGATCTCCTGCGTCGGAGCCGATGATTTCGGATGGCTCAACGTCGAGCGCCTGCGCCGGGACGGGGTGGACACCAGCGCCATCCGCATCCATCCCGACCACGCGACCGGCACTGCCTTCGTGCGATACCGCAACGGCGGCGAGCGGGATTTCGTGTTCAACATCAGGCACAGCGCTGCCGGCTGCACGCAGATCGACGAGGCGGGACGCACCCTGCTGGACGGGTGCAGGCACCTCCACGTCATGGGCTCGTCGCTGTTCTCGGCACAGTTGGTCGCGGCGGCGGAGCAGGCCATCCGGCACGTGAAGGCGCAAGGCGGGACGCTGTCGTTCGATCCGAACGTCCGCAAGGAGATGCTGGATCTGCCGGGGATGCGGGAGGCGCTCGGAGCGGTGCTCCGGCAGTGCGACATCTTCATGCCGTCCGGCCCGGAGCTGACGCTGCTGACCGAAGCGTCCTCGGAGGACGGAGCCGTGGCCGAGATCCTTGGTCTCGGCGTGTCGTCCGTGGTGGTCAAGCGCGGCCGCGACGGGGCGAGCTGCCACAGCCGGGACGGCGCGCTTCGCATGCAGGCGTTCCCAGCCACCGAGATCGACCCGACCGGCGCCGGCGACTGCTTTGGCGCCACCTTCGTGACCTGCCGCCTGCAGGGCCGGGGCATCGAGGACAGCCTGCGCTACGCCAACGCCAGCGGCGCCCGGGCAGTCGGCGTCCGCGGCCCGATGGAGGGCACATCGAGCTTCCACGAGTTGGATGCATTCCTCGTTGACGCAGTGAAGCTGGGCGCATGAGCACGGACGCGCTGCTCGCACTGCCGGGCCGTTACCGTGCCCACTTCGCAGCCGGACTGACCTCCGTGTGCTCGGCGCATGAGCTGGTGATCGAGGCGGCCCTGCTGCAGGCCGCCGAGGACGGTGGCCCTGCCCTGATCGAGGCGACGTGCAACCAGGTCAACCAGGAGGGCGGCTACACCGGCATGACGCCGGTCGGGTTCCGCGACTTCGTCCATGGTATCGCCGGCCGCGTCGGCGTCCCGCGCCGGCAGGTCATCCTGGGCGGCGACCATCTCGGTCCCAATCCATGGAAGCACCTGCCGGCCGCCGATGCCCTAGCCAAGGCGGGGACGATGGTCGCCGCCTATGCCGGCGCCGGGTTCGAGAAGCTGCACCTCGATTGCAGCATGGGCTGCGCTGGCGAACCCGCGAGCCTTGGCGACGCCGTGGTCGCTGCGCGCGCGGCGCGGTTGGCCGCCCAGGCGGAGGCCGCAGCGACGGCGAGCCCGGTCTACGTCATCGGCACCGAGGTCCCGACCCCGGGCGGCGCCACCGAAGCGCTCGACCATCTGGAGCCGACCCGCCCGGAGGCTGTGCTTGCCACCTACGCCGTCCATGCGCAGGCGTTCCGCAACGTGGCGGGCCAGGCCTGGCAACGGGTGATCGCGATCGTCGTGCAGCCAGGCGTCGAGTTCGGGCATGAGGATATCGTGATCTATGCGCCCGAACGTGCCCGGGCCCTGGTCGCCGCGCTGGACCGGATGCCGGGCCTGGTGTTCGAGGCGCACTCGACCGACTACCAGCCGGAGGCAGCGCTGCGCCGGCTGGTGCAGGATGGCTTCTCCGTCCTGAAGGTCGGTCCCGGCCTCACCTTCGCGCTGCGTGAGGCGCTGTATGGGCTCGACGCGATCGCGGCCGTGCTGCAACCCGGCGGCGCGTCGGTGCCGGCGACCATGGAGCGGCTGATGACCGCGCAGCCGAACGATTGGCAGGGCCACTACCCCGGCACCCCGGCGGACCAGCGCCGGCTTCGCCACTACAGCTACAGCGACCGCATCCGCTACTATTGGCCGATGCCGCAAGCGAGGGAGACGGTGGACGGCTTGCTGACCCTGCTTCAGGGCGTTCGGATTCCGGGGACGCTCATCAGCCAGCATCTGCCCCGGCTTTACGGGCGCGTGATGGCTGGGACGATCCGACCGGAGGCTCGCGCATTGCTGATCGAGACGGTGCGTGATGTCCTGCGCACCTATTCCAGAGCCTGCCGCGGCATCGCAGCACCATAGGGAGGCACGCCGTGCCACAACCAGAAACATTGGGCGGCAAGGTTGCCGTCATCACCGGAGCGGCGCGCGGGATCGGCCTTGCCATCGCCCAGCGCTACGCGGCGGAGGGTGCGCGCGTCGTGGTCGCCGACCTGAACGAGGCCGGAGCCCGGCAAGCGGCGGCGGCGATCGGCCACGACGCGCTCGGCCTGCACCTCGACGTGACCCGGCAGGAGTCGATCGATGCGATGGTGGCGGGGGTGGTCGCCCAATGCGGCCGCCTCGATATCCTGGTCAACAACGCCGGCATCTTCGACCTGGCGCCGACGGTCGAGATCACCCGCGAGAGCTACCGCCGGGTGTATGCCGTCAACGTCGAGGGACTGCTGTTCACCTTGCAGGCGGCAGCCAAGCAGATGATCGCCCAGGGCGGGGGCGGCCGGATCATCAACTTCGCGTCCCAAGCCGGCCGGCGCGGCGAGGCGCTGGTGGCGGTCTACTGCTCGTCCAAGGCGGCGGTCATCTCCCTTACCCAGAGCGCCGGGCTGGACCTGATCAAGCATGGCATCAACGTGAACGCCATCGCCCCGGGCGTGGTGGACAACGAGCACTGGGACGAGGTGGACGCGCGCTTCGCCCGCTACGAGGGCCTGCAGCCCGGCGAGAAGAAGCGGGCGGTCGGCGCCGCAGTGCCGTTCGGCCGGATGGCGCGCCCGGAGGAGATCGCCGGCTTGGCGGTGTTCCTGGCAGGCCCGGATGCCGGGTATATCGTCGCCCAGACCTATAACATCGACGGTGGCAACTGGATGAGCTGAGATGCTTCGAGGCTGAACCCTGGCTTCGATGCCCAAACGACTGAGACAAAAGGAAACGACCGCATGTTCCGCAAATCCCTTGCCGTGGCGACGATCCTGGCCACGGGCGCCGTGCCCTCGCTCGCGTTGGCCGACACGACGCTCACCATCGCGACGGTCAACAACGTCCAGATGATCGAGATGCAGAAACTGTCGCCGGACTTCGAGAGGAGCCATCCCGATATCCACCTGCGCTGGGTGGTGCTCGAGGAGAACACGCTGCGCCAGCGCGTCACCACCGACATCGCGACCCAGGGCGGCCAGTTCGACATCATGACCATCGGCAATTACGAGGTGCCGATCTGGGCAAAGCAGAAGTGGCTGGCGCCGTTCGACGCCCTGCCGGCCGCCTTCGACATCGACGACATCCTGAAGCCGGTGCGAGACGGGCTGAGCTACGAGGGCAAAATCTACGCGCTGCCGTTCTATGCCGAGAGCGTGATGACGCTGTACCGGACCGACCTGTTCAAGAAGGCCGGGCTCACGATGCCCGCGGCGCCCACCTACGATCAAATCCGGCAATTCGCCGACAAGATCACCGACAAGCCGAACGGCATCTACGGCATATGCCTGCGCGGCAAGCCGGGCTGGGGCGAGAACATGGCCTATTTCTCGACCCTAGTCACCGCCAATGGCGGCCAGTGGTTCGACATGAAGTGGAACGCCACGATCGACACGCCAGAGTGGAAGGCGGCGCTGGCCTACTACACCGGCATCCTGAATGCCGACGGCCCGCCCGGCGCGTCGTCGAACGGCTTCAACGAAAACCTCACGCTGTTCGCCTCGGGCCATTGCGGCATGTGGATCGACGCCACCAGCGCCGCCGGCACGGTCTATGACAAGAAGCAATCCCAGGTGGCGGACCAGGTCGGCTTCGCGGCACTGCCGACCGGCAGCTTCACCGGCGGCCCGACTTGGCTGTGGTCCTGGAACCTGGCCATCCCGGCCTCCTCGAAGCAGGCCGACGCGGCGCGCCAATTCGTGACCTGGGCCACCTCGAAAGAATACGTCCAGCTTGTCGCGAAAACCGATGGCTGGGTGAACATCCCGCCCGGCACGCGTGCGTCGTCCTATACGCCGGAGTACAAGCAGGTGGCGCCGTTTGCCGACTTCGTGGTGACGGCCATCGACAACTCGAACCCCAACGGACAGACGAAGAACCCACGGCCCTACACCGGCGCACAGTTCGTGAGCATCCCGGAGTTCCAGGCAATCGGCACCCAGGTCGGCCAAACGATCGCAGGGGCGCTCGCCGGGTCCACGACGGCCGATCAGGCCTTGACCACCGCGCAGTCGGCCACGGCACGGTCGATCCGCCAGGCAGGCTACGGAAAGTAGGGCCACGTTCATGCCCCTGCGAGCTTCGGCCGCACGTACGCGATCGGGACGTGCCCGACATGACCCTCCAGGGGCCGCGGCACGTTGCCGAGGGAAGCACGACCGTCATCGTCGGCGTGGCGGTCCCGCTGCTGCTGGACAAACTCGTGCATCGCCTCACCAACCGGGCAGCATGGTTCGGTCTGGGATCAGGCACCGGCATGCCTCGCCTGCGCTGTCCGGTGGTTTAGGCCGCTCCTCGGCCCGAGCGCCGGGCCGGCTGACCAGCATGGCGGTCCACAGCAGCCGCATGTAGCCGCAGGACAGTCGCTCAAGAACGTGCATGGCCGTGCTCCTTCCGTGTTATGCCGGCAACAGAGTTTTGGGCGGCATCCTAAAACCCGGCGGAGCGTGCCAGAGCCAGGGCCCCGTAGATGGTCAGCACCGCCCCGGCAGCCTGGTTCACCCTCACGAGCAGTCCTGTGCTCAGCCGCGACCGCAGCAGGGTGACGCAGCCGGTGAGGCAGACCCACCAGGTCGTCGCGGCCGTGAACATGCCGAGCAGAAGCGCGGCCGACCCCGCCAGCGAGGGCGCGGACAGCCCTACGACCGGCGAGAGCAGAGCGACGATCAGGATGGTCGACACCGGGTTGGTCGCGTTGAACGCCACGGCCGAACCGTAGGCCGCCCACGGCGAGAGCACGGCAGGCCGCTGTTGATCTCCGACGGCGTGCCGACGCATCAGCGTGCGGGCCGCCGACCACAGCAGGAACACGCCTCCGGCGAAGCTGAGCGCGCGGTTGCTGCTGGCCACCAAGGGCATCGTTTCGCCCATGCCGAAGATGACCAGCGCGCCATAGAGGACGTTGACCGTGGCAGCCCCCAGGCCGGTGCTGATGCCCACACGCATGCCAGAGGCAAGGGTGCGCTGGATGCAGAGCAGCCCCATGGGTCCGACCGGGACCGCGATGGAGACTCCGATCAGGAGGCCGGCGAACAGGGAGATATGCTGCGTCGTCATGGCTCAGCTCACTGGCTCGATGTGACAGGTTCCCGTCACCGCGTGGGTGGCGCAGCTCAGCTTCCTTGCGTGGCATCGCCGCGCATTCCGCTAAGATTAGGAAGAATAACCTAGGGAAAAGAACACATCAAGAACATAATGCACGCTCACGTACCCAATCGGGCCTGGGTCGGGCCTGGGTCGATGCGGGCCGGCACGGTCGCCTGCGGCAGACCGTGGAGGCCTCCTCAAACGCGCGTCGCTTGATGCTAGGCGGCCGGGTGCACGGGTCCGCGGAAGCCGGAGCTACTGCGGCTGCCCGGCAGCCGGGGACGACGCGGTGGGTTGACGTTCGAGCGCCTGCTGCAGCGTCGCCAATCTCGCCTCCGTTTCCGCGACCTCGCTGCGCGCCCGCGCAAGCTGCTGCCGGACCTGCTGCAAGTCGCCCTCGGCGCCGGCACGGTTCGCAGCGGCGGCGTCCGCGGCAGCCCTCGCCTCCGCGGCCTGCTGCTGGAGCGCGCCGAGTTGTGCCTGGCCGTCGGCAAACTGCTTCTCGATAACGGAGCCCCGGCTCTGCGCATCTTCAGCCTGGCGTCCCAACGCCGCCAGCCGCTGCTCGGCCGCGGTCGCCTGCTGCGTCGCCTGGTCGAGCTGTGCCGTGGTCGCGGCCAACCTCGCTTGCGCCGCCCCGGCGGCGGATTGAGCGCTGGGAACCTGCTGCTGGAACGATGCCAGCTGCTGCTCGGCGGCAGTCCGCTGTCCGACCAGGCGATCGAGCTGCGTCCGGGCGTCGGCGATCTGGGATTGCTCCTGTGCCGCCGCCGCCTGGGTCTGCTGCAGGGCCGCCTCAGCCTTGGCGATATCGGCGGAGCGGTTGGCTGCCTCCTGCGTCAGCTGCGCCAGCGACTGCCGGGTCGTGGCCTCCTCGACGTGCACGGCGTCGACCCGCTTGCCGATGTCGGCGAGTTCCTGCGTGCGTGCCGCCACGTCGGCGTCGAGCTTGGACGCAGCCTCCTTGGCCTGCGCCAGCCTGCCGTCCGCCTCGGCGCTGGCGGCCCGAAGCTGGGCCAGCTGGTCGGCGGCAGCCTTCAGCTGCGTTCCGGTGTCCGCTAGGGCGCCCTGCGAAGCCTGGTTCGCCGTGGTGGTCTGCAGAAGCTGTGCCGCGGCGGCGTCACGGTCCTGCGCGGCTTTGCCCGCTGCCGCGGTCGCATCCGCCGTCTTGGCTTGCAGCTCCGACAGCGTGCCGGCGGCATTCTGCTGCTGACCGAGTTGCGCTGTGAGTTGCTCGCGGGCCGACACGAGCTGATCGATATGTGACGACGTCCTGGCACGCAACGAGGAGTAGGACGCGATTTCCGAAATCGCGATCACCCACCCGATCAGGGCCAGGGCGGCCAGCGCAAGCGTCACCGGGCGCTTGATCTCCGCCCTCCAATCGATGTTCATGGCGCTCGGTCCTTGGGTTGGTTGCCTGTGCGCCAGGATAGAGAAGCCGACGCAAGGGGGAAAGCTGGCACTTGCGCCCGGTGCCCGCACCTGAGACGGAATACGCGCCCCTGACGCTAGGGCCGTGCGGGCAAGGGCGTCGCAAGGTCCTGCGCTTGCACCGGCAAGGGCAGGGGCGCCGTGCGGGCGGTGGCTTGCATCCAGTCCTTGAGCGAGTGCGTCACCTGGAACTCGAACTCGACGTTCATGTCGGCCATCATCTGCGTGGTCATCTGGTACAGCACCGACGCCGCGTTCTCGTCGATGTCGGTGCTGGTGCGCCGCCGCGTGACCTTGGCTTCGGCGTAGCCGGCGCGGGTGTCGCCATCGCCCGCGAACACGTCGAGGTGCACCGCCATCGCGCCCGTCAGCCCGCCGTCCGCGCGCACGATGGACGCGCGATCGATCACGAACGCCGCGTGGCCGGCGCTGCCGCCCGCGATCAGGCGGTCGGTGGTCATCTGCCTCAGCGCCGCGACCGGGCGCACCGGCGAGAGCGAGTCGACCACGCCCGGCTCAGGCACCGAATGGTCCTCGATGTCGATGGACGCCACGTTCAGGCGGATTGGCGCCAAATAGCGGTAGCTGGGCGGCGCGAAGGTTTCCGGCGGGGTCCCCTTGCCGACGCAGGACGCGGCCAGCAGCGGCAGCGCGAGCATCAGCCGCCGTATCGTCGTCCGCATCAAGTGGTCCCTACCGGTTCGTCGTTTACCCTGGCGAGACGATGGCTGCCGGTCAATTGGCGGCGTCATTCGCACGGCCCCGAACCTCGTCGCGCTCGAACCGGAAGTCGAGGTTGCAGAACTCGCACGTCATGACGATGTCGCCGGACACCGCCATGTGGTCGAGGTCGTCGGGCGGGAACCCTTCCAGGATGCCGGCCAACCGCGCGCGCGAGCAGCGGCACCCGTAGGCCAGCGCCCGCGGCCGGTCCGCGACGACCCCCTCGCTATGGAACAGGCGATAGATCAGTTGGTCGGCCGGCAGCCCGTCATCCAGCAGTTCGGCGTCGGTCAGCGTGGCGGCGAGCACGGTCGCGGTGCGCCAGGCCTCGTCCTGGTCGGCGTCGTCCTGCACCGGATCGAGGCCGCCCTCGCTGGCGACCCGTTCCAGGATCAGGGCCCCGGCCCGCCAGCCGGCCGGGGTTTTGGCGCAGGCGAGCTGGAGGGTGCACTGCAACTGCTCGCTGGTCTCGAAATAGTGCAGCGCCATGTCGGCGAGGCTGTCGCCCTCGATCGCCACGATGCCCTGGTGCCGCTCCATGTCCGGCCCCTGGTCGACGGTGAACGCGAGGTATCCGTCGCCGAGCAAGGCGGATGCGCTGGGCGTGGGGTCGGTCGCGACGGCGGCAAGCTTGTCCGGCTCCGCCCGGGCGTAGCCGCGGAGGGCGCCGGACTCCGTGCAATCCGCCAGCAGCATCGGCACCGCGCCGTCGCCCTTGGCCTGCAGGCTGAACGAGCCCTTGAACTTCAGCGCGGTCGCGAGCGCCGCGGCGAGGGCCAGCGCCTCGCCCGAGAGCTGCGTCACCGCCGGGTTGTTCTCGTGGCGGGTGAGCAGCGCATCGGCGACCGGACCGAGGCGGACGAGGCGGCCGCGCACCGGGCGGTCGGGGAGGCGGAACGGGGTGACCCCACGGGGAACGACGATGTCGGGCACGTCGGGGCGGGCGGCATCGAGGAAGGCGGGCGTTTCGGTCATGGTCGCAAGATAGGACGGGGGACGGGCGGACACCATCCGTGGCCCGGCGATTGAACCGGCCATCGGCAAGGATGGAGGAAGGTTTCAGGAAACGCCTCTGTCCTGCCCCTCCTTCACCACATAGGTGTGGAACCGGATGCGGCCGTCGGCCTGGATCTCGCGGTATACGCCCTGGATCTCGGTCCCCAACCCCGGGAACTCGTTCTCCGCACGCTCGAACGACAGCAGGTAGTCGATCATCGGCGCCGATGTCCGGCCGATCCGCTCGCCCGGAACGATCGTCGCGATCCCCGGCGGATAGACCAGCATCAGGGTCGCGGCGACGCGCCCGCGAATGGCGTCGATCGGCAGGTAGTCGACCTTGTTACGCGTGAGCATCCGCGCTGCCTGGTAAGGGGTCATCACCAGTTCCGGCAGGTGCTCGGCCTGGAATTGCTGGCGCTGCATCCGGCTGACTCCCGCCGTTCGATAGAATGCGTGCATCTGAGCGCAGAGGTCTCGCAGGCCCATCCCGTGATAGCGCTGCGGACGTTTGCGGACGAACTCCGGGATCACGTCCTGCAGCCGCGCGTTCTCGTCGTGCAGCCGCTTGAACGTCACCAGCCAGCTCAGCAAGGTGCCGGCCTTGCTGCTCTCCACGCCCGGCGTCAGCAGGAACAGGATGCTGTGCAGGTCGTTCTTCTCCGGCACGATGCGGTTCTCACGCAAGTACTCCGCCAGCAGCACCGCGGGCACGCCGTGCGCCTCGTACTCGCCCGTCACCCGGTCAAATCCGGGCATGAGAAGGGTAAGCTTGTTCGGGTCGGTCATGGCGTAGCCGGGCGCCACCTGGGTGAAGCCGTGCCAGGCCTCGCCGGGCGCCAGCATCCAGTGCGCCGGGTTGGACGCCAGCTCGTCGGTGGGCACGTCCTCCCACGGGACGGCGCGCGCCGCGTCCTCGCCGGGGCCGCGCCACTGCGCGGTATGGGGCACGAACGGGTCGGGGAACCAGCGCCGCGCCGGGTCCGCCTCGGTGACGTCGTACTCGCGGCGGATCAGCCGCAGCTTCTTCCGCAACTCGATCCCGAGGCGGATCGTGTCGTCCCACAGCACCTCGCCCGAGCGGCCCTTCATCATGTGCGCACCGACGTCCAGCGAGGCGAAAATCGGGTAGAACGGCGACGTGCTGGCGTGGATCAGGAAGCTCTCGTTGAAGCGCCGGTGTTCGACCCGGCGCTCCTGCCCCCTGATGTGCCGGTCCCGCATGTGGATTTGCGACTCCTGCGAGAAGCTGGCGAGCTGCTTGTGGGTGGATTGGGTGGCGATGATTCCGGGCGCCCGGTCGTCCAGGTCGGCCAGGCCCATGGCGAAGCGGCCGGCGAACAGCGGGTGGAACTTCATGAAGCCCGCCCAGGCCTCGTCGAACAGGATGTAGTCGCACAGATGGCCGATCTTCCGCAGGATCAGCCCGGCGTCGTAGATCGTGCCGTCGTAGGTGCACTGCTCGATGACGGCGACGCGGAACGGGCGCTCGCGCCGCCATGCGTCCGGGTCGGCGACCAGCGGGTTGGCCCGGATCGCTTCCCTGATGCGGGTCTCGTCCAGGGCGGCGTGGTCGATCGGGCCGATCATGCCGCAGGCGTTGCGGTCGGACGGCAGGTACACGGGCACGCCACCGCCGAGCAGCAGCGCGCCGTGGTGCGCCGCCTTGTGGTTGTTGCGGTCGAACAGCACCAGGTCGCCCTCGGCCACCAGCCCGCCGAGCACGATCTTGTTGGAAGCGGACGTGCCGTTGAGCACGAAGTAGGTGCGTTCGGCGCCGAAGATCCGCGCCGCCGCCTTCTGCGCCGCCAGCGCCGGGCCCTCGTGGGTCAGCAGGTCGCCCAATTCCAGCACCGAATTGTCGAGGTCGTCGCGGAAGATCGCCGGGCCGAGATGCTCGACGAAGATGCGGCCGATCGGGCTGCGGCTGTAGAAGATGCCGCCGTTGTGGCCCGGGCAGGTCCAGAGCTGGCTACCCTGCTCGGCGTAGTCGACCAAGGCCCCGAAGAACGGCGTCTTCAGGGTGGCGGCGTAGTTGCGCAACCGGCTGACGAGGTTGCGGGCGATGAACTCCGGCGTCTCCTCCGACAGGAATATCGTGCCGTCGGTGTGGTTCAGCACCTCGACCGGGATGTCCTCCAGCCGCTTTCGGCGCAGCATGATCAGCACCGGCATCTCCAGCCCGCGCTTGCGGACCAACGAGATCAACCCGGCCGGCTTGCTGAGCAGCCCGCGCTTGCCCCAGTCCACCACCATGCAGCCGATCGCCGCGTCGGTGTGGATCGCGAGCTCGGCGTCCTCGGTGTTGCGCGCGACCAGGACGGTGAAGCCGAGCCGTTGCGTCTCGTCGACGATCTGCTGCAGGCGGACCCAGTCGAGGTCGGCGGTGTTGAAGGACGGCGCGCAAATCAGGAACTTGAAGCGGCGTTCGTATTCCATGTTCGGCTTCCTGCTCCCGCGCCTGCCGTCGGGAAAGCCTAGGGAAGCGCCTGTGCCTGCCTCTAAGTTCCCGCGCTGATCTCGGCTTCCAGCGCCATCAGCCGCTGCTCCAGCCCTTGGGTGTCGGCGCCGGCCGCATCCAGCGCGGCTAGCAAGGCGCGGCGGCAGCCATCGTGGCCGGCATCGACGTCGACGGCGCCGCGGCAGCCGGCCAGGCAGTCGGCATACGCCTCACGGGCGGCCACGCCCGCATCGTCCAGCGCCATGCCCCCGAACACCTCGTCGATCCGGCTGTCGGCCCAGCCCGGCGCGTTGGGGGTTTCCTCCGTCAGGCTGCTGCGGTTGGTCATCGCACCGCTCCCATTGCCCAAGCCAGCACGCCTTTCTGCGCGTGCAGCCGGTTTTCCGCCCCGTCGAACACGACCGATTGCGGCCCGTCGATCACCTCGGCCGTCACCTCCTCGCCCCGGTGGGCGGGCAGGCAATGCATGAACACCGCGTCGGGCGCCGCCTGGCGCATCAGCGAGGCATCGACGCAGTAGGCGGCCAGCAGGTCCTGACGGCCCGCGTCCGGGTCGTCCGACATGCTGACCCAGCCATCGGTCACCACGCAGCGCGCGCTGCGGACGGCCGCCGCCGGGTTCTGGCCGATCTCGATCGCCGCCCCCTCCGAACGCGCCCAGGCGACCAGCTCCGCGGGCGGCCGCAACAGCTCTGGCGTCGCGATCCGCAGGGTGAAGCCGAAGCGCACCGCCGCCTCGATCCAGGAGCAGGCGACGTTGTTGCCGTCGCCCACCCACGCGACGACCTGGCCGGCGATTGGGCCGCGGTGCTCCTCGAACGTCAGCACGTCGGCCATGAGCTGGCAGGGATGCGAGCGGTCGGTCAGCCCGTTGATCACCGGCACCGTCGCGTAGGCGGCCAGTTCCGCCAGCTTCTCGGCGTCGTCGGTGCGCAGCATGATCGCGTCGACGTAGCGCGACAGCACGCGGGCGGTGTCGGCGATCGTCTCGCCGCGGCCGAGCTGCATGTCGCGGCCCAGCAGCACGACCACGTCGCCGCCGAGCTGGCGCATCGCCACCTCGAAGCTGACGCGGGTGCGCGTGCTCGGCTTCTCGAAGATCAGCGCGAGGGTGCGGCCGGCGAGCGGGCGGGACGCGACCAGGCCCGCCTCGTCGGACGAGGCGCGCTTGTAGCCGCGGGCGACGTCCAGCATCTGGCGCAGGGTGGCCGGGTCGAAATGCCGGAGGTCGAGGAAGTGACGCAGGCCGGCCGCGTCGCCGAACCGGCCCTGGGGCGTGGGCCGCCGCAGCGCCCCGCTCATTTCGCGGCGACCTGGTGGTGCGACGGCAGGCAGCGGCGCGCGCCGCGGCGGATCATCTCGACCGCCTCGGCGACGTCCATGTCCGTGATCACCAGCGGCGGCACCAGGCGCACGACGTTGTCGCCGGCAGCCACCGTCAGCAGCCCCTCCGCCGTCATCGCGTTCTGGACCTCCATGTTCGGCACCACGCATTTCAGCCCCAGCATCAGCCCGGCGCCGCGCACGTCGGCGAACACCTCCGGATACTCGTGCACCACCGCCTGCAGCGCGTGCCACAGTACCCGGGCCTTGCGATCCGCGTCCGCCAGGAAGCCCGGCGCCAGGATCACGTCCAGCACCGCGTTGCCGGCGGCGCAGGCCAGCGGGTTGCCGCCGAACGTGGTGCCGTGGCTGCCGGGCACGAGGTGCTTGGCCACCGCCTCCGTCGCCAGCACGGCGCCCATCGGGAAACCGCCGGCGATGCCCTTGGCCGCCGACATCACGTCGGGCGCGATGCCGGCCCATTCATGCGCGAACAGCTTGCCGGTGCGTCCCATGCCGCACTGCACCTCGTCCATGCCGAGCAGGATGCCATACTCGTCGCAGGCGGCGCGCAGGTCGCGCAGGAACTGCAGCGGGGCCGGGCGGACACCGCCTTCGCCCTGGATCGGCTCGACGATGATCCCGGCCGTCTCCGGCCCGATCGCGTCGCGCACGGCGTTCATGTTGCCGAAGGGAACGTGGTCGAACCCCTCCACGACGGGACCGAAGCCGGCGAGGTATTTCGGGTTGCCGGTGGCGGCGAGCATGGCCAGCGTGCGGCCGTGGAACGCGCCTTCGAAGCAGATGACGCGGGTGCGCTCGCTGCGGCCGGTGCCGGCCATGGCGCGGCGCATCGCCTTCACCATGCCCTCGTTCGCCTCGGCGCCCGAGTTGCAGAAGAACACGCTGTCGGCGAAGGTCGCCGCGACGAAGCGGGCGGCGAGGCGCTCGGCGCCGGGCACGCGGTACAGGTTGGATACGTGCATGACGCGTGCGGCCTGCTCGGCGATGGCGGCGACCAGGTGGGCGTTGTTGTGGCCCAGCGAGGAAGTCGCGATGCCGGCCCCGAAATCCAGGAATCGTCGCCCGTCGCCCGTGTACAGCCAGGCGCCTTGACCCCGCTCGAACGCGAGGTCGACACGGGTGTAGGTGGGCATGAGGGCGGAAATCATGGCGCGGTCAACACCTCGGGGCCTATCCCCCGCCAGCCGCGCCCGCGACCCTTCGCGGGCGGGGGCAGGAGAAGCGGCTAGAATGAGGGGCCAGTCGAGCCGAAGTCAAACGCTAACCGGCCCATCGGTTGGAAGCCTGCGGTCGCCTAGGGCTCGTCGTTGGACTGGCCTTGCCGGAAGCATCTCCAGTAGTGCTGGCGGTGAGTGAGGAAATTCTGGGAAAATGAGACTCTGCGAAGGTGAAACCAGCCTGGTCCGGCGTAAGGGCCGCTCAGGGCAGTGATGGCTTGGCGGACCCGTTCCACCGTACAACGCCGCTACGTCAATAATCTGCATGTTGTCTTGTTAAAATCTTGGAGCGCGTAAAATTTATTCTCTTGACTGTTGGCTTGTTCCTGCCAAGACTGAAGCTATAATCGATCCGGGCTCCTCTGGTCAGGACGCCGGCTTCACGCCGGCCAACCTGACGATGTCGGATCACCTCAATTGGCGCGGTTCCGCGTTGGCAAGGTCGTGTCCGCGGGCTCGCACGGCGGCTCGACGGGTCCGCACAGCGGCCGTGCAGTCACGACCTTTAACGCCCTGCGCTGTCACTGATTGAACGATAAAGGGCATTATGCAACATACATCAGGCACTCGCACCGGTTCTATGCAGCAAACCGCAGCGCTGGCGGCACGGACCCATGCTCCATGATCGTTCGCCGCAGGCTGGACTTCCTTCGTCTCTACCAGCATGTCGGGCTGCACCTGGCGTTGCTGCTGGCGTACGACATCCTGATTACGGTGCTGTATGTCGTGTTCGAATGGCACCGGCTCGCCATCACTAACTTGCCGCTGCCGCTGCTGGGAAGCGCCATCGCCCTGGTCGTCACGTTGCGAAACAATGCTTCCTATGACCGCTGGTCCGAGGGACGGGCGCTGTGGGGCTCCGTGGTCAACAATTCCCGGAGCTTTGCCCGGGGGCTGGTCACCATGACCACCGACCCGGCGCTGCAAGCCACCTTGATCCGGCACCAGGTCGCGTACGCCCTCGGATTGCGGTGCCACCTGCTCCGGCAACCGCCCTGGGAAGCGCTGGCGGATTATCTTCCAGCAGCCACGATAGATCGGCTGCGGCTGGCAGCCAACGTGCCGGCCGCCCTCCAACTCGAAATCGCCCGGCAACTCGCCGACGCTCAGCGCCGCAACGCCGTCGACAGCATCGGCCTGGCAGCGCTCGACCTGACGTTGAGCGCGCTCGCCAACGCCCAGGGCGGCCTGGAGCGGATCAAGAACACGCCGCTGCAGCGGCAGTACAACCAGTTCCCGCAAATCTTCATCCGCCTGTACTGCTTGCTGCTGCCCCTCGGCCTGGTCCACGAACTCGGCTACCTGACACCGGCCGGGTCCACCGTGATCGGCTTCATGTTCCTCGCCCTCGACCGCATCGGCCACGACCTGGAAGACCCGTTCGAGGCGACAATCCACGACATCCCGATGCTGGCCATCACCCGGACGATCGAGGTCGACTTGCTGCAGATGATCGACAGCAAGGAGGTGCCAGCCCCGGTCCGCGAGATCGACGGCGTTCTCTGGTGATCCAGGGATCGCGCCGGCCCGCCCCACCTATCGAACCCCCGCCTATCGAACCCCCGACTATCGAACAGAAAGTTCGTTCCATGCTGAAAGCCATGCTGCTGAGCGCGATGCTGATGGTCTCGGGCGCCCAGGCGCTTGCGGCCACGCCGTACGATCAACTGTTCCTCCGGCACGAGGCGGAAGGCGGCGCATACGAACTGGCGCTCGCCCGGCTGGCGCAAACCCGCGCGGCCCGGGCGGAGGTCCGCACGTATGCCGCGACGCTGGTCAACGACCACGAAACGTACAACACGGCGTTGCGGGACTTGGCGAAATCCAAAGGGGTCGCCTTGACAACCGGCATGTCCGCAAGGAACCGGACGCAACTCGACCGGCTGTCCGGACTGCATGGCAACGCGTTCGACGCCGCGTTCCTGCGGGAAGCGCGCCGCGTCAACGCCGAAGACGTCCGCAGCCTCCGCAAGGCAGCCAGCCGCACGACCGACGCCGAGATCCGCGCCCTCGTGTCGCGCTCCCTGGAGGTGGACGAGAAGCACGAGGCCGGCGCGCGCGCCCTCAGCAGCCGCAACCAGGCCTCCCGCATGCCGGCCATCCAACCGCCGATGACGGGCAGCGCCATGCCGGTTATCCCACCGGCGGCGGACGGCGTCATGCCGGTCATCTCGCCACCGGGTTCAGCACGGCGGTAATCGCCCGGATGCCGACGTCGATCCCACCATTCACGACCTGATGGGCCACCCTGGCGCCCCAGGCCCTTGATCCGGCATCCGCGACGTTTATGTATCGCCTACAACCGATCCGGGCCCCTCTGGCGAGGACGCCGGCTTTGCCGGCCAACCTCGCGATGTCGGATCACCGCATGCCGCGCCGGACGCACCGGGCACGGTCGAGGCGCAGGGCCCATCTCATCGCCCTGACCCGATCCTGTTCCGCTCCGGCGTGCCCCTAGCGCGTCACGAGAGGATCGGCCGGTTTCACAGATGAATGACACTCAAGCACGCCTTGCCAGTAACATCCCGGCTGAGCGCGACGCCCCGCTCGAACGGTTGCTGAACGGCCTTCCACGGCCCATGCGCCGGGCCTACGCCTGGATCAAGCGCCCGCACCTTCGCCTGCTGCGGTTTCCGCTCGCAGTGGCGCTCGTCTTCGGCGGCCTGCTCGGGTTCCTCCCGATCCTCGGCTTCTGGATGGTCCCGCTCGGCGCCGTGCTGCTCGCGGAAGACATCCCGGCGCTGCGACGCCCGACCATGCGGGCGCTCGGCGCGGCCCAACGTTGGTGGGATCTCAGGCGCACGAAGCCGCGAGGGTTGCAATGATGGAATGGCTCGCCGACCCTCATGCCTGGGTGAGCTTGCTGACGCTGACCGCGTTCGAAATCGTGCTCGGGATCGACAACCTGGTGTTTCTCTCGATTTTGGCCGGCCGGGTCCCGCCGGCCCAGCAGGCGCGGGCCCGGCAAGTCGGGCTGATGCTGGCGCTCGGGACGCGCGTGGCGCTGCTCTCGGCGATCTCCTGGATCATGGGACTGACCTCGCCCCTGTTCGCCGTCGCCGGGCATGGCTTCTCGTGGCGCGACCTGATCCTGGTCGGGGGCGGGCTGTTCCTGGTGTACAAGGGCACCCAGGAAATCCATGGCCGCATCGAGGGTGAAGGCGAGCACGGCGGCGAGGTCGCGCAGCCTCACGCGAGCTTCGGCGCGACGATTGCGCAGATCGCGCTGCTCGACGTCGTGTTCTCGCTCGACAGCGTGATCACCGCCGTCGGCATGGCGAACCAGCTTCCGATCATGATCGCGGCCGTCGTCGTCGCGATCGGCGTGATGATGCTCGCGGCGGGCCCGGTGTCCGCTTTCATCAACCGCAGCCCGACCGTGAAGATGCTGGCGCTCAGCTTCTTGCTGATGATCGGCATGGTGCTCGTCGCCGACGGCTTCGGCGCACCCGTCCCAAAGGGCTACATCTACGCAGCCATCGGGTTCTCGGCCCTGGTCGAAGCCTTCAACCAGCTGGCGCGGCGGCGCAGGCGGGCTGTGGACGACCGCGGCCAGCCAAAGCCTGCCCTGACCCCCTAGCGGCGAGTCCCTGGCGGCGCCCTGCCTCTGGTAGGGTGGCCGCCATGAAAATCCTGATCGTCGAGGACGAACCGAAAGCCGCGGCTTACCTCAAGCGGGGGTTGGAGGAGAACGGCTACGTCGCCGACGTCGCCTGGGACGGCGCGACCGGCGATGCCATGGCCCGGACGGGCGGCTACGAACTCATCATCCTCGACGTCATGCTGCCAGACCAGGACGGGTGGTCGGTGCTCCGCGAACTGCGACGCCGCCGCGATCAGACGCCGGTGCTGTTCCTCACCGCGCGCGACGGGGTGCCCGACCGGGTGCGGGGGCTGGAACTCGGCGCCGACGACTACCTGGTCAAGCCGTTCGCCTTCTCCGAACTGCTGGCGCGGCTACGCACCGTCCTGCGCCGCGGCAGCGCCATTCGGCAGACCCAGGCCCTGTCGGTGGCGGACCTCGAGATCGACGTCGAGCGCCACAAGGCGACCCGGCGGGGCAAGCCGCTCGACCTGACGCCCAAGGAGTTCCTGCTGCTCGCCCTGCTGGCCCGCCGCGCCGGCGACGTGCTCTCCCGCACGCTGATCGCCGAGCAGGTCTGGGATATCAACTTCGACAGCGGCACCAACGTGGTCGACGTGCACGTGCGCCGCCTGCGTTCCAAGGTGGACGACCCCTTCGAGGTCAAGCTGATCCAGACCGTGCGCGGGATCGGCTACGTCCTCGAGGACCGCTCGTGACCGGTCGGGCGACCTGGTGGCGGGGCGGCTCCATCGTCGCGCGCATGACGGCCTGGTACGCCGGCTCCTCCCTCGTCCTGATCCTGGCCGCGACCGGCTTCCTCTACTGGGTGCTCGCCGCCAACTTCGAGGTGGAGGACACGCGCTCGCTCGGCAACATGGTCGTCGACCTGCGCCTGGTGCTGCGGGCCGCGAGGGACCTGCCGTTCGCCAGCGCCGACGCTGCGGATCCCGGCCAGCCGCCGCGCCAATTCGAGGCGATTTGGCTGCGGATCGTGGACGCCCGGGGCCGCACCTTGCTGGAGACGCCCGGCATGGACGCCGAGCTGCCGGCGGCCATCTTCCCCGCCCCGCTGCCGGTGGCGGCCCTGCAGGAGGCGGCGGGCAATGCGGTGGCCCGGTCCGGCAAATCCTACAAGGTCCTGAGCGCGCGCGTCTCGACCGACCTGGCGCACCCGGACGGCCGCGTGCTGCAGGTCGCCATGGACCGCAACGAGGAGGAGTTGCTCCTCGCCCGCTACCGCGAGCAGCTGTGGCTCGTCCTCGCGGCCTCGCTCGTGCTCTGCTCGGGGATCGGCTACGCCATCGCCCGCAGCGGGATGCGTCCGGTCGAGCGCATCGCCGCGGCCGCGCGCAAGGTTCGCTCGTCCACCCTCGACCAGCGCATCGCGGCCGACGGGCTTCCGGCCGAGCTGCGGCTGCTCGCCGGCACCTTCAACGAGATGCTGGACCGGCTGGAGGAGTCGTTCGCCCAAGTCTCGCAGTTCTCCGCCGACGTCGCTCACGAGCTGCGCACCCCGGTCAACAACCTGCGCGGCGAGATCGAGGTCGCGCTGGGCAAGGCGCGGACCGCCGAGGACTACCGCGAGACGCTCGGATCGGCGCTCGAGGAGTGCCTGCGGATCAGCCGCGTGATCCAGAGCTTGCTGTTCCTGGCGCGCGCCGAGAGCGCGACGGGCAGCCCGCACGCCGAGGTGATCCGGGTGCGCCAGGAGATCGAGGCCGTCCTGGAATTCTATGAACCCGCCGCCGCGGAGGCCGGCGTGACGCTCATGGCGGACGGCGCGGAGGCGACCTCGGCGTCGTTCGACCGGACCTTGTTCCAGCAGGCGGTCGGCAACCTGGTGGCCAACGCCCTCGCCCACACCCCGCCGGGCGGCCGCGTGACGGTGAGATCGTCGAACGAGGGCACGGCGCTGCGCGTCGAGATAGCCGACACCGGATGCGGCATTGCCGCCGAGCACCTGCCATCCGTGTTCAACCGCTTCTACCGGGTGGACCGGTCCCGGTCCGGCCTTTCCGGCAACGCCGGGCTCGGCCTGGCCGTGGTCAGGAGCATCGCTGCCCTGCACGGCGGCCACGTGGCGATCGAGAGCGAGGTCGGCCGCGGCACGCGCGTGGTGATCAGGACGCCCGCGGGGTCGCGGGACGCGGCATGAGCGGCCGGCGTCGCGCCGGATGACGGAAACGTCACCGAAGGGTCGTCGAAACGTCAGGCGATCCCGCTACTGCTCACCGCTTGGGACGGCACGGCGCCGGATCGCAACACGGCAGGGCACACCTTAAATTCATGAATTCACGCAGGGGCGGCACGGCAGGCACCGGCCGCGGCAGCGATGCCGCGGGCAGCCCGCCGTGGCCGCCCCGCCGTGGCCGCGGAGGCTGGCCGCAGCCGCGTGCGTGGGCGTGTCGCTGGCCAGCTGCGCGCAATATCGGCCCGAGCCGCTCTCGCCGGCCCTGAACGCCGCCGCCCTCGACAGCCGCAGCCTCGAGAACCCGCAGTTGCGTCGCTTCCTGCAGGCAAGCCGGGCCTCCGATGAAAGGCCGGTGGGCGAACCGCGCTGGGACCTGGGCACGCTCACGCTCGCGGCGCTGTACTACCACCCGGACCTCGCCATCGCGCGCGCCCAACTCGCCGCGGCGCAGGCTGACATCATGACCAGCCGCCAGCGGCCAAACCCCTCCGTCGGCATCGGCGCCGCGTTCAACACTGCGGCCGTCGCCGGCGCCCTGCCGCCTGGCGCGCTCCCGCTGACGGTCGGTCCGGTCGTCAATTTCCTGATCGAGACGTTTGGCAAACGCGAGCATCGCACCGCCCAGGCCCAGCATCTCGCAGAGGCCGCGCGCGCGGACCTCGCCATGGCGGCGTGGCAGGTGCGGGGACGGGTGCGGACCGCGCTGCTCGGCGTTTGGGCCGCCGGCAAACGGCTCGAACTCGCCCAGCGCCAGGCCGCATTGCGCCAGCGTCTCGTCGCCCTGCTGGAGCAACGCCTTGGCGCAGGCTTCGCGACCACGCTGGACGTCACGCGTGAGCGGGTCGCGCTCGTGCAGGCGACCCTCGGCGTGCGGGACGTGGAGCGGACGCAGGCGGACGCCAGGGTGCAGCTCGCGACCGCGATCGGGATTCCGGTCGCAGCCCTCGACGGCGTTGCGGTGACCGGCGACGCCTTCGAACGTCCTGTGGCGCCCGGCCCGGAGGTGGCCGGCGGCCCGCTCCGGCGCCGCGCGCTGACCGAACGGCCGGACGTGCAGGCCAGCCTCGCCCGGTACGCGGCGGCGCAGTCGGCGCTGCAGCTGGCGGTCGCTGGCCAGTATCCGAACGTCACCCTGGGGCCGGGCTACAACTACGATGTCGGGTTCGACAGGTTCTTTCTCAGCCCCACGTTCGACCTGCCAATCTTCAACCAGAACCAAGGCCAAATCGCCCGGGCGATCGCCGACCGGCAGCAGGCGGCGGCCAGCTTCACGGCCCTGCAGGCGCAGATCGTCGGGGCGGTGGACACGGCCGCCGCGTCGTACCGCACGACGGCGCGGACCTTGCAAACCGCGCGCTCGCTGGCCGCGGGCGGGCAGGCTCGCCAACGGCAGGTCGCGGCGTCGTTCGAGGCTGGAGAGACCGACCGTCCCACCCTCGTGGCGGCGGAACTCGAGCTGGCGGTGGTCCAATCCGCGCAGTTCGACGCGGCGCTCGTGCAGCTTCAGTCGCTCGGCGCGCTGGAAGACGCCCTGCAGCAGCCGCTGTTTGGTCCGGAGGCGGCGCGCGCCGGCCCCCGCACGGCTGCGGAGCCCAGCCTTTGACCACCAGCCGGGGCTTCCCCCGCCTCGCCCGGCGGTTGCGCCCGGCGTTGATCGCCGCCGCCTTGGTCGGGGTCGCCGGCCTGGCGGCCTGGGGCGTCATCGAGGGTCGCAGCGAGGCCGCGAACGAGGCGGCGCGGGAACGGCCGGTGAAGGTCGCGTCCCGGGTCGTGGCGAGGGAGGGCCGGCCGGTCGTGACGCTGGATGCGCAAACCCGGCGGGACAACGGCATCGAGGTCGCCACGCTGTCGCAGGCCCCGTACCAGGCCCAGCTCCGCGGCTACGGCACGGTGCTCGACGCGGCCCAGCTCACCGATCTCGCCAACGCCACTGCCAACGCCCGCGCCCAGCTGCAGGCGGCGCAGGCCCGGCTCGCCGCGTCGAAGACCGCCTTCGACCGGGCGCGAGACTTGTACCGGAACCAGCAGAACGTCTCCCAGGCGCAGTTCCAGGCGGCCGATGCGGCGGCGCAGGCCGATCGGGCCACCCTCGCCGCCGCGGACTCCCAGGTGCGGACCCTGGCCGCGACCGCGCTGCAGAGCTTCGGGCCGGTGGTCGGCCGGGCCGTCCTGGACGGCTCGCCCCTCGCCGCGCAGTTGATCGAGCAGCAGAGCTTCCTGCTGCAGGTCACGCTGCCGTCCAGCGCCGCCATCGCAGCGCCCTCCCCGACCGCCACCGTGCAGGTCGGGAGCGGGCCACCGAGCCCGATCGGCTTCGTCTCGAACGCGACCCGGACCGACCCGCGACTCCAGGGCATGAGCTTCCTCTATCTCGCCCCCGCGGGCAGCGGCGTGCTGCCGGGCATGAACGTGCTCGTCTCGCTTCCGTCCGGTCCCCCCGGCGACGGTCTCGCCATCCCGCCCTCGGCGATCGTCTGGTGGCAGGACCGGGCGTGGATCTACTCCCAAACCGGCACAGCCACGTTCGCGCGCACGCAAATTCCAACCGACCTTCCGGCGAGCGACGGCGGCTACGTCGTCAAGACCCTGCCGAACGACGTCCAGGTCGTGACCCAGGGAGCCCAGCTGCTGCTGTCCGAGGAGTTCCGGGCGCAAATCCAGGTCGGAGCCGACGAGCCATGACCGGCGATCATCCAGCGGGGCCCCAGGCCGCGATCATCGGCCTCGCGATCCGCTTCCGCAGCGTCGTCGTCGCCCTCGCCTGCGTCGTGGCCGCCTACGGCCTGTACGGGCTCGGCCGTGCGCGGTACGACGTGTTCCCGGAATTCGCGCCGCCGCAGGTCTCGATCCAAACCGAAGCCGCGGGACTCACGTCCGAGCAGGTCGAAACCCTGGTCACCCGGCCTATCGAAGTCGTCGTCAACGGGCTGCCCGGCGTCAAGCGGGTGCAGTCCACCTCGATCCAGGGCCTCTCCGTCATCACTGTGTTCTTCGATTCCGGAACCGATATCTACCGCGACCGGCAGATCGTCGGCGAACAGCTCGCGGTCGCGGCGCAGCAGCTGCCGGCCGGCGTGCAGGCCCCGGCCATGACGCCGCTCACGTCCTCCACCGGCCTCGTGCTGGTGGCGGGGCTCACCTCGGCCACGCACTCGCTGATGGAGCTGCGCACGATCGCCGACTGGACGATCCGCCTGCGCCTGCTCGCGGTGCCGGGCGTGGCCAACGTCGCGGTGTTCGGCGGCGACGTGCGCTCGCTGCAAATTCAGGTCCATCCCGACCAGCTTATCCGCTACGGGATCGGCCTGAACGACGTGCTCACCGTGGCCCGCGCCGCGACCGGGATACGCGGTGCCGGCTTCATGGACAGCCCGAACCAGCGGATCGTGCTCCAGGCCGAGGGGCAATCCCTTACGCCGGCAGCCCTGGCGCGGACCGCGGTTCTGCAGCAGGGCGCCGGCGTGGTGACGCTCGGCGACGTCGCCGACGTGGTGGAGGCGCCGGCGCCGGCGGTCGGCGCCGGGGCCATCCAGGGCGAGCCGGGCGTGGTCCTGAACGTCGAGGAGCAGTACGGCACGGACACCGTGGCGGTCACGGACGCGGTCGAGGCGGCGCTCGGGGACATGCGGCGGCAATTCCTGGGCCAAGGCGTCACGCTGCACACCGGCCTGTTCCGCCCGGCCAGCTTCATCGGCACGGCGCTCGGCAACATCGGCGGCTCGTTGCTGCTGGGGGGCGCCCTGGTCGTCATCGTGCTGTTCCTGTTCCTGTTCGACCTGCGGGTGGCGGCGATCTCGTGCACCGCGATCCCGCTCTCGCTGCTCGCGGGCGCGATCGCGCTGGAGCAGCTCGGCCTCACGCTCAACACCATGACGCTAGGCGGCCTCGCGATCGCGATCGGCGAGGTGGTGGACGACGCGGTGATCGGCGTCGAGAACATCGTCCGCCGCTTGCGCGAGAACCGCCGCCTTGCGTCGCCGCGGCCGGAAGCCCGCGTGGTGCTCGACGCCAGCCGCGAGGTCCGCAGCGCGGTGGTCTACGCCACCTTCGCCGTGATCCTGGTGTTCCTGCCGGTCATCGCCCTGCCCGGCGTGGCGGGACGGCTGTTCGCGCCGCTCGGCCTGGCCTACGTCCTCGCCGTGCTCGCCTCGCTCGCCGTGGCGCTCACGGTCACGCCCGCCCTGGCCATGGCGCTGCTCGCCGGGCGTCGCGCGCAATCCGCGGACCCCCCGGTCGTGCGGTGGACGCGCGGCGGCTACGAGCGGCTGCTGCGGGGGATCGCGCGCCGGCCCGGGGCGGTCATGCTGGCCGCGGCCGCGTTCACGGTCGTGGGCTGCGCCGCGTTGCCGTTCTTCGGCGGCGGATTCATTCCGGAGCTGAAGGAGGGGCACTTCGTCGTCCACATGTCGGCGGTGCCGGGCACGTCGCTCGACCAATCCCTCCGCCTCGGCGCCCGCGTCGCCGGCGCCCTCCGGCAGCTTCCGGCCGTGCGCTCCGTGGCGCAGCGGGTCGGCCGCGCCGCGCTGGTCGCAGACACCTGGGGCACGCACTACAGCGAGTTCGAGGTGGACCTGAAGCCGCTCGCTGGCGAGGCCGCCGAGCGGGCGCAGGCGGAGGTGCGCGAATCGCTCGCCGGGTTCGTCGGCGTCAACTTCTCGGTCAAGACCTTCCTGACCGAGCGCATCGAGGAGACGCTGTCGGGCTACACCGCGTCGGTGGCTGTGAACGTCATCGGCAACGACCTCGACGTGCTGGACCGCACGGCGCTGGAAATCGCCCAGGCGTTGGGGCAGGTTCCCGGCGCGACCGAGGTGCTCGTGCAGTCGCCGCCGGGGATGCCGCAGCTCACCATCCATCTCCGCAAGCCCGACCTGGAGCGCTGGGGCCTGGACGCCGTGAACGTGCTCGACTTGGTCCACGCCGCCTACCAGGGCGAGGTCGTCGGGCAGACCTATCAGGACGGCGCGGTGTTCAATGTCGTGGCCCTGCTCGACCCGGCCAGCCGCAACCGGGTCACGGATGTCGGCGGCCTGCCGCTGCGCACGACACAGGGGCGCTACGTGCTGCTGAAGCAGGTTGCCGACATCTACGAGGCGACCGGCCGCTACCAGGTGACGCACCTCGGCGCGCAGCGGATGCAGACGGTGACGGCGAACGTCGCCGGCCGCGCCGTGACCGCCTTCGTGCGGGACGCCAAGGCCGCGGTCGCCGCCAAGGTGCCGCTTCCGGTCGGGACCTACCTCCAGTTCACCGGCGCCGCGGAGGGCCAGTCGCGGGCGCGGGACGACTTGATCGTGAACTCGCTCATCGCCGGGGCCGGGATCGTGCTGCTGCTCTCGGTCGTCACGCGGGGCTGGCGCAACCTGGCGCTGGTGCTGGTCAACCTGCCGTTCGCCCTGGTCGGCGGCGTGCTCGCGGTGTTCGCGACCGGCGGCATGGTCTCGCTCGGCTCGATGGTCGGTTTCGTAACGTTGTCCGGCATCACCTTGCGCAACTCGATCATGATGGTCTCGCACTACGAGTACCTGGTCGAGACGGAGGGCCTGCGCTGGGGGCCGGACACCGCGGTGGCGGGCGCCGCGGACCGTCTCGTGCCGATCCTGATGACGTCGCTCGTCACCGCCCTCGGGCTGCTGCCGCTCGCGGCCGGCATGGGCGACCCCGGGCGGGAGGTCGAGGGACCGATGGCGGTCGTGATCCTCGGCGGCCTGATCACCTCGATGGCGCTCAACCTGCTCGTGCTGCCGACCCTGGCGCTGCGTTTCGGGCGGTTCGAACTGGCGCAGGATGAATTCAGCGCCGCGCCGGTGGCGAGCTTGGCTCCTGGAGACGACTAGCGCGTCATCCGAGCGAACGGGATCACCCGTCGGATAAAGACGCCCGTTAAACAACGGCCTAGGATATTCTTCCTGCACCTATCAGCACGGATGACGCTCAAGCGAGGCCAAGGCAAGCTGGTTTGTGATCGGGCACCGGGAGCGCGCGCACCGTAGCGGCGGGTGCCTAGCGGGCCACTCCACCAACCTCGTTGCGTTCACCGTTGAACGATTTGGCTGTGCCGCGGGCCAGGCGTGCGCCGGTGACGAGGACGGTGAGGACGGTGAGCCAAGCGGCAAGTTGGACGCCCATGGGCCGGTCCGAGTAGCCGATCAAGGCGTGCAGGGCTCGGCCCGGAAGGCTCGCCTCGGGCAGCAGCCCGGAGGTGTCCCAAACTTGGTAGCCCCAAGCGGGGATGAGATCCACGCCCGCGAGGACGGCAGCCGCCTGGCCGGCCATCCCGGCTGCGAGCAGGGCGATGAGCCAGCCAGTGAGGGCGAACAGCCGCGCCACTGGGATGGCGACGAGGCCGCGGTAGAGCAGGAAGGACACCAGCGCCCCGAGCCCGATTCCGATCGCACCCCCGAGCATCAGCGCGGCCCAGCCCTCGTTTCCCGACGCGGCGATGCCGTAGAGGAACAGGACGACTTCCGCCCCCTCGCGCAACACCGCGACGCCCACGACAAGCGCCATCGCGAACAGCGACTTGCGGCCGAGCGCCACGTCGCGACCAACGGCCTTCATCTCGCCCGCCATCTGCCGGCCGTGGCTTGCCATCCAGATTTGGTGCCATCCCAGCATGAGCACGGCAGCGACCAGGATGGCAGCGTTGAACACCTCCTGCCCGGCGCCGGCGAACGCGCCCGCCAGCACGCCTGCAAACAGGGCCAGAACCGCCGCGCCGAGCGCCCCGGCGCCGATGCCACTGGCGAGCCAGGCGGCGCGCCCGGCGATGCCCTGGGTGGCAGCCAGGACGATGCCGACGATTAGCCCCGCCTCGAACACCTCCCGGAACACGATAATGAGGCTGGCGAGCATCCTGGCCTACTCCTTCGCTTGTTGCGGGGTTGCGGTGACGGTGCCTTTGGCCGTGTCCGGGTGGTAGTCATCGACGAAGGCATAGGCGCCGGGCTTGAGCGGCCCGGCGATGACGGTGATCTTGCTGCCGGGCACGATGATCTTTTCCGCCCGCAGGTCGCCGCTCTCGAACTCCGCGGGCGTCGTGTCCTGGTTGGTGATCTCGATGCGAAACCACTCGTTCGCGGGCACGCTGATGTCGGCGGGGACGAAGCGGTGGTCCTTGAGGGTGAGCTGCACCGGCTCGGCCGCGACCGCGACGCTGGACGCGAGAACGGCGATGCCGGACAAAACCGCCGGAACGAGCAGGTGTCGCGATGTGGTGCGGTCCATAGCAGGCTTCCCATTCTCGGCTGGAACACCTATTAATGCGAGGCATTCGCATTAACAAGGTCCCGTGGACGATTCGCCGTGGCCTCGCCGCCGAACCGATGGGGCATCGCCATGGCCGACCCGAGCCTGTTTGATCCGATCCGGATTCCATTCCAGGCGCTCGTTGCCCTGGACTGGCGACCCTATCATTTCGCGCTTCAGCCGTTTCACTACCTCATGCGCGCAGCTCACGTCATGTCCATGGGCGCTTTCTTCGGCGGCGTCGGACTGCTAGATTTTCGACTCATGGGCTGGCGGGGAACGGTGCCGTTGCGGGGCTTCGCCGAGCACGTCCTGCCCTGGCTCTGGGCGACGTTCGCCGTCGCCGTCGCCACCGGGCTGGCGCTTTTCCTCTGCGACCCCGTGCATGTCGGCGCGCACGCCTACTGGACGCCCAAGCTGGTCGCCATCGCGCTCGGCCTGGCGAACGCCGCCCTGTTCCACCGCCGCGGCTACGTGGCCGCACTTGCGGCAGCCGGGCAAGTCCCGTTCTCCGCGCGGGCTGCGGGCGTGCTCTCGCTGGCATGCTGGACAGCCGCTGTCGCGTTCGCCTGCCTCGATACCGAGGCCGCGCCCAAGGTGCTGCTGCGCTGAAGCAGCGATACCAGGCACCGGCATCGTCCCGAACGGCGCGGCCGGGATCACTGACTTCGCCTGGGCACGGATGCTGATCCGTTCTGGCCTAGACAGCGGTTTCCAGCCCTGGTCGCCGGTAGTGGACACATCATAACACGCCTGTGGCCGCTGCTGGCCGATCGGCTGCTTTGGATGACGTCACGGATCCGGCAACGGCGCTGAGTCATGCCCGTGGTCCACGGCTTCCACCGCGGTCTGGCCAGATTGAAGGTGGTGCCTGGTTGCAACTGCGAGTGACTTGCAATTAAGGTGCGCTGCACGGCGGTGATGCCCTCCGTGCGATCAAACCGGCCTCTTTTGTGAGAACCAAGCATGTCCAAAACAACCCTACCCGCCGTCACGCTGGCAGCTGCTGTCCTCCTGGCTCGAGACGCGAGCGCACGCGAGTACTTCATCGGCGGTCCCGTGCACGAGCACGACATGGAAATCGTCGCCAACTACCTCGTCGGAGTCGAAATGGAGCCGATGCCGCCCGGCATGAAAATGGGCTCGGATACGATCCATCTCGAAGCGGACGTGCACGCGACCGCGGACAACGTCCATGGGTATCCGGACGGGGCGTGGGTCGGCTATCTCACCATTGCCTACTTGATCGAGAAACAAGGCTCAGCCTGGACAGCTTCCGGCATGTTGCACCCGATGCAGGCCAAGGACGGCCCGCATTACGCCGATAACGTCAAAATGGACGGCGCTGGCACCTACCAGGTGTCCTACCGCTTCACCGCTCCCGATGCGAATGGCTTTCTCCGCCATGTCGACAAGCCGACGGGCGTGCCCGGCTGGTGGCCACCCTTCGGCGAGACCTTCACGTTCGCCTATCCGCAGAAGTAGCCGGCCGGGCAAACGTCGTTAAGTGACGGATTTTCCACGGCCCACCCTAGATCGTCCCAACCGTCCTGATCCGGGCCCGCGCGAAGATTTCCGCTTGCGCCAGCACCGGAGTCGATGGGCGAATGCGCTCGACGATGGCACGTAAGTGCGCCCGTATGCTGCCGGACGACAACAGGACTGGCGCTTCCCCGCTGGCCTGGGCGGCATCGAAGGCGGCGCGCAGCCGGTGCATGAAGTCAGTCAGCTTGGACGGCGCCATCGCGAGCTGACGGTCCTCAGCTCGACTTTCCGCAATTTCCGGTTTGTGCCGTCTATGTGGCGGTCCAGAAGATATCCTCGGCGGCGATGAATTCGAGGGCGCGATCGAGCGATAGAACCGCGCGT
>JAABUV010000205.1_pt1 | contig 88487 bp, 114 predicted proteins | sample 5559971 | NCBI WGS metagenome assembly JAABUV01 (sample SAMN10711881, study PRJNA513362) | rock metagenome | isolation source: Antarctica rocks | place: Antarctica: Victoria Land, Knobhead nord | collected 2015-12-19 | reverse complement strand
CCTGAGCAGATTTGCAAGGCTTGTCCTACAGTTTGTCATGTTGCCTTGCCCCAACATGCGTGCTCTGCTTGGGTTGTGAAGCCCTGCTTTGTTGCCACAACATGTTGCTCGGGAGGCTGTGCTGTGAAGAAAGACAGGACACTGCTCATGACCTACCTGGCGCATGCAGCAGGACCCCTGGAGGTGATTGCTTCTGCACGTGATGTCGCTGATTGTTGGGAAGAGTGATTGACAGCCTATTTAAGGGCCTGCGATTCAATTATTGGCTGTGTAAAAGTGACATTCGTGTTCATATAGTGTCACAGGAGGATCAGCACTTGCAGCGTTCTCACATGATCTGCGCACTGCCTTTTGCAGCTGCGAGGAACGCTCTGAGGACAGCTCCGCTGCGCTGTTCGAACCGCACACAGAAGCGAACCATGGTGGCCGGCATGTCCGCTTCCTGGGGCTACAAAGACATGCCCAGTCAAGAGGGCAAGACGTTCATTGTCACGGTGCGCAGCAACTGCTGTGTTTTGCGCGGGATGCGAGTCCTCGCTCCTACACCTTGGCTTGCAATTGGGGACTCTGCAGTAGCTGGTTTCGTATGGCGACCTCACGACCAACAACGCACTGACGCAACACGCCTCTCACTGTGCGCTGCTGTGGCTTGATGTGCAGGGAGCCAACGCTGGTGTGGCGACTTTGCGTGCACACATTGCAGTCCCCCTGCTCACGCCATTTCTGTCTTGGACTTTGCCTCAGGACTTGGCTTTGCCATGCGCAGCCCTGACTGACTCTTGCCTTGCGCAGGCATCGGCTTTGTCACCGCGAAAGAGCTGGCGAAGAAAGGTGGCCACGTGGTGATGACCGCCCGCTCCGAGGACAAGGGGCAGAAGTGTGCTGCCCAAGCGCTCAGTCACACACTTGACGCCTTTAGTATGAGTGTGGTTGCCAGTCTTCTGCTGCCTTTTTTAGTGCTCCTGCTTGCAATTTCAAGTAAGCACCTGTGGTGCGGTGGGTCGCAGCGCGCTGGAGAACATCCAGGCCGAGTCCAACGCCCCGCCCGGCAACCTGGAGCTGATGATGCTCGACCTGGCGAACTTTGAGTGCGGATGTGCCACCAAGCTGACCTGTCTCAAGCAAGCAGTGGCTCCAGCATGCCCCCCTCTGATGGGGTTGCCGGTGCCGGCAGGTCCGTCAAGAATTTTGCAAAGGCCTTCAAGGAGAAGCACAAGAAGCTGGATGTGCGCACGCCGCCTTGGCAGTCTGCTGTGTGGTGGTGGACGGGCTGCTCTGCGCCATCAAACTAGTCAGTCAACCTGCCAACCGCAGGGTTGCTTGTGCCGTGCAGTGCTTGGTCAACAACGCTGGCGTGTTCCTGCCGCCTCATGAGAAGACGCCTGACGGCTTCGAGGCACGGTCCTAGCCTTGTGCCTTCATGCTGCGCTTGTCAGTAGTTCATGGGCTGGTTTGCTCGTCAGATCACTGCATGCAGCGATTGTTATGCAGACAATGACAAATTTTGGTAACATTTCTGGCCAATTTGCAGTGAGAGTGAGCTTGCCTTGCTCAGATGCCCGTTCCTGGTAGACAGCGGGAGTCTGTTTGCAGAGCAGTTGTGAGGCAGGGCCGGGACGTCCTTAGCTGACACACGACAGCCTGGCGTAGCGGCATACGGAGGCTTGAAAACATGCAACACCAATCTCTAAGCCAGGTGACTGAGTTGAGGCTTTCCTGATGCGCGCAGATCACGATGCACACAAACCACTACGGCCCCTTCCTGCTGACGCACCTGCTGCTGGAGCCGCTCAAGGCGGCCGCGCCGTCGCGCATCGTCTGGGTGTCCTCCCAGGCGGAGGTGTACGGGGCGATCGACTGGGACGACCTCAAGTGCGCGCTGGCTCCCCTCGCGCGTCTGCGGGCCTGCATGTGTGCTGCATGCCGGGCCTGCATGTGTGCTACATGCCGGGCTGGTCGAGTGGGACGACCTCAAGTGCGCGCCCGCTCCACCCGTTTCTGTGAGGGCCTGCGTTTGCGCTACATGCGCGGGGGCTTTATCCTGTGCCGGGACGGTCGGGTGGAGTGCCGCCAGCAGGTCACACCACGCCACGTGGAGTGATGCAGTGGCGTGCCGTGGGAGCGGGGTGTCACAGGGTTGGGGCAGCGGTGCATGGTGGGTGCAGACAACCCCTTGTTTGCATGCATTGGCCGCAGCAGGCTGCATCTGTGCTCACCATTTGCGGCGCAGCCTCGCCGCGCAGTCAACCCCTCCTGTCAGCACACGCGCGCCTGACAATGCGACGCGGGTCGTTGCAAAGATCGGTAGACCTCCAATTGATGCAGGCTCTTCGAGCTAGGTGGTAGTTCAGTGTAGGATATGGTAGGACAGGGTGGCGTAACCCTATCCTACCCCTGGCGCAGGGGCGTGAAGGACGAGAACAGCGACGTCAACATGTACGGCCGCACCAAGGCCTTCAACCTGATGACGTCCTCCGAGCTCAACCGCCGGCTGGCCGCGTCCGGCGTCGTCTGCCTGGCGCGCGCCCCGGCCGCGCGATGCCGGCACCGCATGCTGTCAGAGGCACTCACTGTGGACTGCATTTGCAGTGCAGCTTGGCAGCACTCTGTTTGCAGGCCAGCAAGCGCGAGCATTCATGCGGAGCCATGCGCGCCCGCAGCACCAGAGCAGTGGCAAAGCCAGCAGCGCATCGAGTCCTGCAACAAGAAGAAGCGCAGGTCGCAGTACGTCTCAGCTGCTTTCGAAGCTGTCCTCACTCGCGCGGCGCGGCGCTCCAGGGCTGCCACCCGGGCATCGCGAGCACAGACATCTACAACAAAATGGACACGTCTGGCAAGCTCACTGCCAAGGCGCGCAGCCCAGCCGTTGATGGCTGGCATGAGCATGTTGACGGGCAAATGTAGCGAGGTCACTGCCCTGCGCAGGGCGGCAAGCCGTGTCCGGCGTGAACAGGACGCTGGGGCAAGGTTGCTGATGTCGGCCTGCGCGGCGCCAGGCGATGGCGGGCGTGAACACGCTGGTGGGCCAGTCTGAGGAGCGCGGCGCGCTGTCGCTGGCCTACTGCGCGAGCGTGCCCGAGCTGCAGGGTGCGCGGGGTGGGGCCAGCCGCGCGCCGCCCCCATGAGCGGCGTGCGCGTGGTAGTCACACACTCCTTGCCGGAGGTATCGTGCGTCGCAGGGTGCCTGGGGGCATGGCGCTACATTGCAGCACAATAGGAGCGATACCCGACCCCGACATGGGGCCCTGCGGCGAGCGCAGAGCATGGCGGCGCCTTCTTCGGGCCGAACCAGATCAACCTGTGGAACACGGCGGAGCGCACACCGACCAACCCCGCGACGAAGAACCCCGAGGACTGCGCGCGCCTGTACAACGAGACGCGCCGCATTCTCGCAGAGGTCGGCCACCCCGTGCCCGAGGCATGACCGGGCGCCGGCCCACCTAGGCACTGCATTTTGGCACCAGTCTTACTTCAAGAAGTCGTCGGTGAACTCGGTGCCGACAGGTGTAGTAGCATTGGGCATTCGGGGCGTTTTTGTTGTGTTGTTTCTTTCACGCAGCCGCGCAAACCTCGGTGCTTGGGAGCCAGTGGTTCTGCTCATGCGCTGGGTGCTGGGTACATTGAAAACCGGGCAAGACCTATTCTGCCAAGCTAGGAGCGCTGTCTTGTGATCCTGGCAATAATGGGTTGAACACTGATCTGCTTAGGTCACAGAACTTGCTGTCCCCGGAAGGTGTCTCGTGCTGTCTATGTTTCTGTGTACCGTCCATGTCGCTCCGGTGTGCGCTAGTACCACCCCCTTTGCTTTGTAGTGGGCTGACCCAACCTGCTTCACGACCGTAGGCCAGTCAACATATTAGCACACATCGCCCCGCATGTCTGCACAGGTTGGGAGCGATCGTCCGCGGTGAGTCTGAGTGTTAGACTCTGTCATGCATTTTTGCGTAGGCTGCATGTGTTTCTTTTCTTTTCAGATGTTAGTCAGCAGTCCGCCCCGCAGTCAAGTGCCAGGTCCCTGGGTCGTGTCCAAGGTTTAAGCGGTTCTGTGCACTCCACGTGTACTTAGTGGCCACGTGGTACATTGTGTATGCCAACCAAACTGCCTTACAGTGACTGCGCCATGTATGTCCTGCACATAACAACATGGAAGGGCAGTTGTCAGATCCATGAGCGAGTTGAGAAACCGTTTGAGGCCCCTTCAGGAGCGGTACACACATGCCCCATTGCCAGCATGCAGCATGCATGTTGCACAGCAGTGGCGCGCATGAATATTGAGTACAGCGTACCATAGTTAAACAGCCTCACAGGGCGATCAGGTCAGCCCCGCAGAGGGACCTGCTTACAGTCAGTCAGCGAACGGAAGCATCGTGAGCGCCGTGAAGGGCGAGGGCGGCAGCGCGCGCAGCCCATGCGGCGCCCGCACGCCATGGCTGCCATCCATACGCGGCCCCAGCTGCCACTCGTCCAGCTCATCGGGCGCCCGCGCGCCCGCCCCGCCGCCTCCGCGCATGCCAGCCCCGCCCGGCACGCCCCCAGACCCTGCAGGCTTTGCCGGCGCGCTCGACCATCCGCGAGCCCCCGCCGGGCTCGACCAGCAGCCCGCCAGGCCCTGGGGAGCTGCGGGGACCGCCGCCGCAGGGCGAGCCGCTCCAGCGCCGTCCAGCGACCCGGCGCCTCGCCCGCGGCCGGCCACGCCGCGCGTCGGCGCGCGCGCGGGCGCAGCGGGCGGGCGCACTCCGATGCGCTCGGGAGCGGGGTCTGCACTCAGAGGCCCGGGCGCCGTGGGGCGCTGCGGCCAGTTGACATGGAGGGCGCTGAGTGTCAGGGACCCCAGCCCTGAGGGCGCCGGGACCAGCGCGTCCGCGGAGGGCCTGGTGCTGCTGCTGGGGCTGAGCAGCTGCTCCAGCGCGCGCGCCTGTACAGGCGCCTGAGGCGGAGCTGCCAAACCAGGCTCGTGACGGGCAGGCACGGCGGGCGCGCTGCGGGCCCTGTCCGCCGCGCGCCCAGGCGCTGGGCGGGCGGCGATGGGTGTGCCAAACAGGCCAGGCTCCGGGCTGCTCGGCCTGCCCTGGCGGCCGCTGCCGCCGCTGCTGCCTGGGCTGCGCTTGCCGGCGGCCGCGGCGGCCGCGCGCAGGCGGTCCGCGGCGCCTTGGCCCAGCTCCATGCTGTCGAGGCTGCAGAGGCGCCGCTGAGGGTGGCGCCGGGTCGCATACACCGCAAGCAAGACCCCTCCGAGGGCGGCTGCGGCCAGCAGCGCCGCTGCGACGCCGATGCCGGCGGCCGCCAGCGGCAGCGCCCACGCCTGGCCAGGGTCGGGGTCGGAGCCCCGGCCGGCCAGGCTCACGCCCGACTCCGCGCTGGCCCCGCCGGCCAGCAGCGCCCCGCTGCCGCCCGCAGGCCGCTGCGCGTCGGCGGCGGTCGGCGGCGACGGCAGCGATGACTGCTCGGTGGCCTCCTGCGCCGGGGTCGGCGCTCCCGCCTCCCGCAGCAGCTCCTGGGGAGCGCCGGTGTTGCGGTGTTCAACCCAGAGGTGTGAGCGTAGCTTAGTGAGCATGGATCAGCGAGCAGCAGGAATTGCCACCTGAGGGCTGAAGAACGGTCTGGAAGCAGGACCGCGTACAGAACCAAGCGCCACCGTGAGCTCATGCGCTCGTACCACACTTGCAACATGCTCCGAACAGAGAGCACAGAACTGCGTTTGCATGCGCTGCAGCCTGCGCGGGCGCGCCTGCATGATGGCCGGCGTACGCTCCTGCATGACCTGGCCTGTGGCCTGCAGCCCTGCAGCCGCCGCGCCGCCGGCCGCGCCTTGCGGCGGCGCGCTGCTTGGCGCGCGCAGGGCCCCTGCGCCACTCTCTGCAGGTTCGCTTGGGCGCTGCCGCCCCGAGGTGGCGTGCGGGCTGCGCAGCAGCGCGGCCAGCGCGCCGAGCGCGCTGCCAGCCGGCGCGACAGCCTGCTGCGGGCCCCCTGCCCCTGACCCCACAGGCTCTTCTTCTTCGCTGCTGGGTGCCGAGGCCAGGCCACCGCCGCCCGCGGCATCCTTGCGTTGCCGCGTTACGGACACCCCGGCGAGCATGGGCTCGTCGATCCGCCCCGGCGCTCCGACCGCTGCTTCCTCGACAGTCACCTGCATCTCGCGCTCGCTCGGGTCTCTTGTGGCGGCATGCATGGCCATGGCTGTCTGCAGACTCCCATCAGAGAAAGCCTTGGCTGTCTTGCACTTTGGCACTCACGGCACGGCTGGCTAGCAAGCGCCGGACCGCAGGCAGGTGAATGGCCTGGCTTGTCCAATACTGCGGCAGCTCAATAGTGAATGCAGGGACAAACATGCGTGCTTGGCCTCAGTAGCTGCCCATGCATGGATCCTGCAGGTGCAGGAGCAAGGACTGGTGCGGACCTGGACGATGACAGTGGTCGCAGGTGTTCGGCGCGCCCGCGCAGCAGCCGGCGCGCTTGGTCCGGGCGGCTCTGCAAGCGTGGGCGCCACCTGCAGGTGGTTCCAACAGACACCGTACAGACCTGAGGGCGGCGTGCAGATGCATAACAGGGGCTGCGAGGCGCTGCCGAACAGTTGCAGGAGAGAAGGCAGAGCGCAGCAGCTTGCATGCGCAGACCCGGCAGTCCTCACAGTCCTCGCAGAGTGGTCCGGCAGCCAACTAGCATGAAACATGCACATGCGCTTCCTTCCATGCTTGTTACACGCATGCACGCAGGGGGTGCGCGCGTCCTGCACATCCACCGAGGCGCTGCCAGCGGCCGCCCCCGGCGGGCTCGCCGAGCGCCTGCCGTCGGCCGGCGCGGCCGCTGCGCTCAGGGCGACACCCGCATGCGCTGCGGCCGCCGCAGGTTGGCTGGCCGGCGCCGTGGCATGCCACCCTGCTCGCTCTGTGCGCGCCTCCGCGCGCGACCGGGCGCTCGTTGCGGCTGCCGGGGCTGCGCCGGCTGCAGCTGATCGAGCTGGTGCGGCGCGAGGCGCTACATGGAGGCCGGCGGTTGCGGCGGCGGACCCTGCGTCCATGCGAGGGCGCGGTCTGGGCGCGGGCGCGCCCGCGGGCGCGCCGAGCGGCAGCAGCGCAGGCTCAGCGGCCCCCGCGCCCCATGCGCCGCCTGTGCGCCGGACGGTCGCCGCTGAGTGCCATGAGCCGTGCGCGGCGGGGGGGCGCGCAGTGCCCAGCGGCAGGCCGCTGCCGTCGCTGACGCTGCCTGCTGGCAGGCTGTCCGATACTGTGGTGGGGGAGAGAGCCACGCCAAGAGCTGGCGTGGCTGAGCGGACGCCCGCATGCCATGCGCTGCGGACGGCAGGCGCATGTGCTGCGGCCGGTGCAGGGTGGCCTCCGCTGCCGGCGCCGCCGGCGCCGGCAGACAGGGCTGCGAGCGCTGCCAGGTCGCCGTCAGCGAGGCCGCCAGTCGCCGGCCCAGCGCCGGTGCCTTCTCGCGCACGGCGCGCCTCTGCTCGCTGCAGCAGGCCGCGCCTCGCACACGCTCCGCCTGGCGCCCAGGAACAGCATGGAGGTCCAGCTCTGGTGCCTTGGTGGCAGAGCAGGGTAGGCCGCTAGGAAGCATGGCCAGCCAACACTCTTGAACGTCTCATGCGCTGCCTCGCAGCAGCTCACCAGGTGCGCGCAGCGCACACGAGCCTCGCTGCAGGCTGCCTTCCTCGGCCAGACAGCGCGTTGCCAGCACAGAAATACATATCACAGCCGCCGCTACGACGGCACGCATTTCTGAAGTGGACGTGGGCAGGTCCCAGAGGCCCGGAGCTGATGTGATCTCCTTGCTGGGCAGCGAGTGACACAGACTCACACATTCCACCATCGTTTGTCCAAGGCTGCCTGAGCCCTGCCTAAGCCCTGCTATACTGATGCCTGTGGGCAGCTCGACAGCCTGCTCTAGGCTGTCAGAGTGTACTTTTCCAGTCCCCAAGAACCTCGGCAATCCACCAGATGCACCGCACGTGTGCTGCTCTGCACCTAGCCGGTCACTGCTACCACTGGCGAGGCTACGCAAGAAGCTCTTGCAGCGCACACAACAGTTCTCTGTTACCCTGTCTGCAGCGCTTGTCAACAGCTCGCTGTCAAGGCTCGCTCTGCGGCAGGCGGGCACGTGTCCGGCGTGACCGCCGCACAGGCACGCATCTTGATGTTGGGTCTCCATGGCTGTTGCAGCACTTGCCTGCAATAGTGTTTTTAACTTTACCGCTACAGGCGCATGGGTGTGTGCCGGCGGGAGGCAACCAGACAAACAGAAGCGCACACAGAAAGCGACCGACCAGCTCATCATTTTTGGCGCTGGTGCGCCACCGCTGTGTCTTGACGCACCAACGCAACCCACGTTGAGTGGCCGCTGCCAGCAGCACGTCACGCGTGTTTTCAATTTGATGCTCGAACGCATTCATGCCGTGGTACTTACTGCCTGCCGCGGTTGGAGCGCAGGCGCGGGCCTGTCGGTGGCATTGACGCTCCTGCTGCGGCTGGGGCGCTCTGGTGCTCTTGTAGATGCGCTCTCTCCAGACGGCGTGCCGCTGCGCTTGGGCGACCTGGGCATAGGTGCCCCGCTCTGCCCTGTGCAGCTTGGAGCAGTGCGTGAAGCCCGTGTAGTGTTCCTGGCGCAGCAGCGCAAAGCCCAGCGTGACAGTAACAGTGTCGCACATCTTTTGCTCTGAAGGTGACGCGGCGGGCGGCGTGCTTTGGGCGGTCGCGCTGTACTATTGCAGCCCGGTGCAGCTGCTGCTGCTCTTCCTGGGACGCTTCGAGACCGCGCGCCCGTCCGACCGCGTCCTGCGCTTGCTCGGTCGCGCCGCGGGCCTCAGGCGCGCCTGCGCCCGCAGAAGTCTGATGAATACTTCAGAACCAGCTCTACATCATGGCCGCGCTGCAAAGTGTGCATCGTCTTACTCTCCTTCTTGCCCTTGAACTCATTTTCGAACACTGATGCCCCATACGTTGAGTGCCTGTGCGCTTCATGGTGCGCATCTCAACATGCAGTGACAAGCTCTCTCATATGCAGCTCCTTGAGTCGGAGGGCTGCCGCCTAATGTGGCACGGGCGCGCAGCGTCGATGACCCGACCTATGCGGCGCCGGCATGGGCGCGTGCGGCCGGCGTCGTGGTGTTTGCAGGCGCTGGCGCGGGGGTGGCGTGGGCCCTGCAGGCGTCGCTGGGCGACTCAACTTGGAGCGTCAGCACCGGCATCGGCGCCTGCCTGGCAGCAGCCGTGTATGAGGCGCGGCCCTGCGCCTTTTGAGGAATTTGCCGCTGGGGCAGCACCAGTACTGCTCAGTACTCTGAGCATCCCTTAACAGCAGCTTGTTACCATTATGGCATGCCGTGAGCTGCATAGCAAGTCGTGCGCAGTGCCTCAGGAGTCCACACCATGGAGCAGTGTCCATGCAGTGCAGGCTGCGATACTCATTGATGTATCATTGGATTTGCTGATTGCTGGCCTTTCCAGGTCGGGAGGCCAACGCGGCTGAACACAGACGAGGCAGAGGAGCTGGAGTCGCAATGGCAAGATTTTGGTGCGGATTTGCCTGCATGACGCAGTTCAGACCCATGAAGATCGATGGCGAGTTGCAACTACAGGCTGCCTCGTGCTGAGGCGATACTGAAGCTGGTGTTGTGAGTGCGCTGCTGTGTACATGCAGGCCTGCTGATGTGCTGACGGTGGTCCTCATGCACGTGTGCTGCTAACATCAACCCTACTCTTGCGCAGCACGCTTCGCGAACGAGCGCCTGCAGCGCAGCGGGCGCTGTCACGAGAGCGAGCTGCGCGCCGCGCTGGGCCGGGCGCTGCCGCGCTATCGTAGCGCGGGCGCAATGCCGGACGGCCGGCTGCGCGAGCTGGTTCGGGCGTGGTGCGGCTCCGCGCTAGTGGTCCGGGGAGGCTGATGGAAGGGAAGGGACTTGCTCCGTACACATGCGTAGCCTGTGTGGTGGCCGTCGCCTTGAGCTACTGCCATGGATCTCGCAGCGCAGCATGCTCATGTTCATACCCTGACTGTTGAGTCATGTCCCGCTAGGACCGCCACTACACCCGCGCTGCGACCTGCACTCGCAGTGCGGCGTGCTAGAGCAGAGCAGCACTCTGCGTGCTGCCTGCCAGCGTTGGACTGTTGCGTGCTCCACGGTGCAGGCACAGCGGCTGTGACCTGACCCTGCGCAGCAGTGAGCGACACGCGCGTCCCGGTGCAGGCACAATGGCGCGGATCGCACGCCCAGCGGCTACTACCGCAACCTGAGCGTGCGGCAGCGCGTGCACCCGTTCACGGGCGAGGTGACAGGGTCGCCGCCGCCAGCCGCTAGCGCACGGGTCAGCACGGGGGAGAGGAGCGTTGGTTAAGGCCACAGCTGTGTCATTCTTGTATCTCGCATGGTTGGAAGCAAGCAAGTAAATTCTATCACCATGGTGTAGTGTGGTCGCCGACACGCTTTGGCTCGTCCTGTGGTGCTGCCACTGCTCAGTCTTCCTTTTCCATACCTAATCACGCCATGGTCTGCTCGTCAGCGCTGCTGAGTGATCACAGAAGAGGGACACCAGAAGTCGCATGCGCGGCTCTTGGTAAACCAGCCAAGGGAAGTCTGCAAAGTGGCACGTAGCCAGGTTGCTAGAATGCCTAAGTCGTGCCACTTGTTCACAGAAGGGCTGCAGCCAGCAAGTCGCTAGGCAGACCAGAGGGCTTCTCTCACAAAACCAAGTGCGAATGCACAGCACTAACAAGCCTTCCACAAAAGTTAGCTTTCCATGACCGGACATGCGCCCCTCCACAGCCGTCGCCGGTCACTCACGTCGCGTAATGGAAAGCATGCTGTCAGTGTGCGGCAGCTGCAGAGGAGACAGGGCGAAAGCATGGCAAAACACCTAGGCTGCAGACGCCGCAGGACGAAATATCCCTCTCTCCAACACACCTGCGATTGCCTCCCGCGGGGCGGCCGGTCGGCTCTGGCCTGCCGCGCCAAAGTCCGCTGCAGGCTGCGCCACCAGGCGCGCGACCAGCGGATCCAGGCACTCTGCCATGAGCTCCATGCCCGCGGCGTTGGGGTGCAGGCCGTCGGGCATCAGGCCCTGCCCGCATGGCATGCCTGGTTTAAGCACTGTGTGACAGCACGGGAAGCCAGGCATCTATAAGCTGTGGAAAAAGACACTGCTTCGCATGCGAAACGCTACAACGTGGGTGCACAGCGCTGGACAGCACAGGAGGAGGCGCGGGCTCACCATGCTGTGACAGCTGTACCAGACAAGCAGTCTGATGCACGTTCAGCACCACAGGACAAGCAGAGCGGCAGCCCGAGCAGCGGGCAGCGCGCCTTGGCAATCGCCGCCCCAGCCCCGGCGCGCTCCACGAACGCGGTGCCGCAGTCGACGTAGTGCACGCCGGCGCCCGCCTCGGCCAGCGCCGCAAAGCCGGCGTTGACGGCGCGCAGGGCGGCCGTGCCCCGGTTGGGCCAGGCGAAGCGCAGGTAGGGCAGCAGGTCCATGCCGCGCGGCAGCAGCGCCTGCAGGACAATGTGCGCGCGCGGCAGGCCGGCGCGCAGCGCGCGCAGCACCGCCGCGGTCCTGCGGCGGCCCAGCGGGCAGCCCCTGTCATGCAGGCGCCACGCCCCTCCTCCACGGGTGCAAGAAGGCGGAGCGACAAATGCACCCACAGCAGGTGCGTGCGCGGCAGCAGGTGCGCAGCACACCCCGCACCGCGGCCACCAAGCGGTGATCCGGCTGTTTGTCGGCAAAGCTGAATCCTCCTGCCAAGCATCCGCTGCCAAGCATCCACAGCGACAGCAGCTGATGATGCGGGCTGTGTCCATGCACGCACCGCTGCACGATGCCGGGCACAGCTTCGAGAAGCTCGGTCGCGTTGCGGTGGCAGTCAGCCGCGCCCAGGTCGTTTGTGCCGATCAGCACGAACACCACACGCGGCGCTTTGCCCCCATCCTTCCCTGAGCTCAACTCTGTGTCCTCCGAGACTGGCAGCTCCCCGTGCAGCAGGCGCCACCACAGGTTGCCGATCTGGTCGCCTGCGCGCCGCATGCGCAGGCGCACCCTCCAGTGGCCTTCTGACAGATCTACACCGTGGTGACGGTACGCTGCCGGTGAAGCAGAAATGCATCCGCTGCGCAGGTTGTGTACACGTACAGGAAGCATGAGCACGCAATCAGAATATAGTGACATGCATCTGTATATAGGCTGCCACATGAAGCTTGGATCAGACTGAATGCAACATGTCGGTTCAGATGAAATAAAGAGGTGATGCATTACTTGCTCTAACCATGGGCAATACCCAGCTTTGTTTGTACGCATGCATGCAACACAGGCTAACCAGCGACAGGAGATAAGGGAAGTCTATGTGTGCGCGCCAGCGATGGCGAGCACGGCCGAGTTGTACGTGCAAAAGTGCTTGCGGTAGACGGCCGCAATCCCGCGCCCGCCCGGCCAGGGCCGGCCAACTGATGTGCCCAGCCAGTTCTCTGTGATGGAGTCGCCGTAAAATACGAGGTCCAGGCCCTGCCACGACACGGCGCGCAGGTTGGCAGACCTGGCCTTGTTGCTCAGTAAGGCTTACCTTGGACTAAGGTGGCCATGGCCAGACAGAAGCAGCAGGGCCACAAGGTACCCCCGGACAGCCTGCTGCTGCGTACCTGCCCAGCCTCAGCATCGGTGACCTCCTTTGCCAGCGACTCGTGGTATGTGCGCCACAGCAGCCCGAAGGTACCACCCCCTGGCTCGGGGCGCTGCACCACGCCAGGACAGTCGCGCAGCAGCACGTAGACCATCAGCATGGCCGCAGCTACCAAGCTGATGGTGGCACCGGGGTGGGCCATCAGCACTCGATTCTGCCTCACCAGCAGGGCATGCCTGGAGCCTGCTGGCCCACTGGGGCGCCCTGTCGGGTGTGCTGCCTCAACTGAAAGAGCCCACCCGCAGCGTAGAATAGCTTGGTCGCCAAGCTAAGCTGTGCTGGAACCAGTGCACTGACAAGCACTGCTGCTCGTTTGGCCTCACTGTATGTTGCGCAGATAAGAGTCTAAGCCCTGCTGCAAGTGGAGGCAACGCAGATGCACACCGCTGAGACAAGTAACTCCTCTGGTGTTGCCTCTTTCTATGATGGAAGTTAATGCTGCAGTTGCTGGCAGCCAAGCTGGGCTATCCAAGCGGCCAGCGTCCAACGTGGGCCGGCTGAGCGACCGGAAGTGATGATACAGAATGAATGAATTGCAACCGTGTATCAGCCAACTTAACAGCCTCTCAACATGCGCTGCAGGGCAGCAGCGGGCATGGAAGACCCAGGCCTTTTGAGAGGGTATGCCAGGCACTGGTACTGCCAACCGGGCGTGTGAGGAGGGAGGAGCATCCTTGTTGCCTTGTGCTAAGCTTGAGAAGGTAGAGAGTGAAGAGGAACGCTCAAGCTGCCCAGCTCTGCAGCTATCAAGCATGACGATCCCATGAGTCTCAGCATGCAGACGCAACGCCTTGCCTGCACCAGTCACAAGGCGCTGCAAGCACTCAGGTTACCTCAGTGCACATGCACGACCTCCAGGGCGAGGCATTGGCAGCGATGCAGCGCTTTGCGCAAGGTGCAACGCTTGCGAAGGCCGGCACGCTTGCACGCCCGCGCAAACTGCGCAAACCAGAGCGCCGACGCACAGCTCACTGTAGGAGAGGGCGGCGCTGGTGAGCGCGCTTCCAGCGGGACGGTTGCTGACCATCTCTGACTGTGCTGCACCTCGACCCTTTTACTAACAGTCGCCTTGTGTGCTCTGTGCTGCGCAGACCTGCAGCAGAGCGTGCTGAGGCAGCTGTTGCCCGGCCTGACACTGGCGAGCGGTCTGGCTGTGCTCGCCGCCCTGTGCGCGGTGCTGCCACCGCTCCCCGGCATGCCGCCAGGCGCACCTGCGCTTGCCTTTGCGGGGTTCCTGCGCCTGCGGCTACCGCAGCGAGGGCTGCAGTGCGGCAAGCCGGCTGCAGAGGGTGCCAGCGGCGCGGGAGGGGCCGGCCCGCGCTTACCAGTGCACAGGGCGAGGCTGGCCAGCAGCAATCAGTGCAGGGATCATATACGCGCCTCCGAGCGAGCTGTGGGCGGCAGCCGGCTTGCAGCGGAGGGCCCCGCCGGGAGCGGCAGCGGCCCCGCGGGCAGCGGCGACTCGGGGCTGCTCGCAGCGGTGAACGCCCCTTGCCTGACGTCCCAAATTCTCCCCCTGTCCTCAGTTTGGTAAACTGTTTTGCTTCCAGGTAAAACCATGTGAAGCATAGATCAAGGTGTTCCACCAGTAGCACACTTTCATAACTAAATCAGCGCATAGACACGTTCACTTTGCCTTGTCTCACAACAGGCACCGCCCAGATGGTGCTCAAGCCAGAGCATGTGCTGAGCAACAGCCCACTTCACCGACCCACGCATGTAGCCATTGCTCGTGCTGGATAGCAGCGCGTGCGCGAGTCTGCTGGATGGGCGCCGGCGGTCAGCGCTCGCGCGCGCCGCGCAGGTGATGGGCGAGAAGTCGCTGCGCAAGGGCGAGGCCGCGAGCGGCTACCGGCGGCAGCGCTCCGACGGCCGCAAGGAGCACTCGCGCGAGGACCTGGCCGGCGGCGGCGCGGGCCTGGACGGCAAGGACGACGCGGACGGCGACGACCCGGCGCGCTCGAGCATGATGGACTCGGTCGGCGACGCGATCGAGGACGCGCTGGGCGAGCTGTCGCGCGTGGACACGGCGGCCTCCGTCTGGCTGCCCAACCGCAGCGCCAACTTCCAGTACTACAAGGCGCGCTAAGCAAGCGGCATGTATGCGGCATGTAGTTGTGCATGCAAGCCATGCAAGCCAGGTAAGCCATGCAATCGGCATGGTATTGTGCGTGCAAGCGGCTGCTGCTGCGCTTTGTTCTGGTTCTGCGGAGGAGACAGCGACGTTGTGCGCTTGCGTGCCGCAGCCGTCAAACACGCCGACCGTGCGGATCGGCAGCGCGGCGGTGACGCTGTCGGGGCGCGTGTGGCGCATCGTGCTGACCATCCTGCGCCTGCCCATGGAGCTGCTGTCCCTGGCGTCCTTCAAGGCGCAGCAGGTGCGCACGCGTGCCCGGGCCCGCCCGGACCAGTCGCCCATCCGCGCGCTGCAGCAAAGCCTATGCATTTAGATTGCCTGATAGACATCACCGCTGCATGCACGGGAGCGCGCAGCCCCAGGCAGTGCGACGTGCGCATGCAACACATGAGCCTGTGAGCCAGCCCATGAGCTCAGTATTTTCCGCTTAACATGTGAAGAAGCCGACATGGCCCAGGCGGGCGCAGGCAGGCAAGCAGTGCACCCGCGCGTGCAGATGATCAACATAGGGTTGTAGGGTACATCAACTGAGCGTAAGTTGTGAGCATAGGGTAGGTGATCAGCACAGGGCAGCGATGCGCGCAGGTGATGCTGGGCTCCACGTTGACCAAGCTGATCTCAGTGTTTGCGGTGGGGCTGCCGCTGTGCCTCCTCGGCGGGCTGGCCTACAGCGTCGCGTCCGGCAAGTCGCTGCTGCAGGGCTGCCTGCAGGCGTATGCCGCGCTCTACAAGATCCCAGGTTGGTCCCTGGTCACCCTGCAGGGACCCACACACTACCACTATATGCATATATGTGGTGCCCTGCATTTGGGCAGCCGACAGCGCTGGCAACGCGCACCTTTGCAAGCCCAATGACTCTGCAAAGAGTTGCTGCGGCGTAACATTTGCAGCACAATGTCCGTACCTGCGGACTCTGGCTGTGCACCGCGAGCGGGCGGGCCCTGGGCGGTGTTGGCCAAGGCACAGGTTGCAAATTCACCTGCCTGTTTTGGTGCAGCGCTCCTGACATACCCGGGCAGACACATGCTTGATTTTACAGGTGCCCTGAAACAGAGTCTGCTGTTTCGGCAGGCTGCACCGTGCTGGGCGAGACCAACGCCCTCACCGCGAACGTCATGAATGTTCTGTGGTGAGCACCCAGTCTGCAGCGTGGCACAGGAGCCTGTGTCGCAGAAGTGCAAAGCACCATTCCTGTTCAGCCATGAATTCATATCTTAAACGTAGCTAACCTGTAGGCCCATGCTTTGGTTACCGGTGCAGGCGCATGATGCTGCTGCTGCTGCACAGTCTCCCCTCTGGCGCGCAGGCTGATCGGGACGTTCACCTTTGCCATCGTGCTGGGTGTGGTGACAGAGGACATCACCAACACCGTGCTGGTGCGCGTCAGCTTCTACAACCACCTTGTTTTGTGGAACCGTCTTGATACCACCATTGAAGCACACAAGATTCGAGTGGCTGCACGGTAGCACAACACAGGCCTGTAACTTTTGTGCCCCGTGTCGTATTATCACCTGCGAGTTGGCCACAGCCATAAGGCCACTGCTTCATTGCACGGTGCAAGGCATGTGTGAACTGATCTGCGGTGTGCATGCGCGCAGGCCATCCGCAGCGGGTGCGTTGCTTCCGACCCTGCTTTGCCTGCATTGTAGTGTGCTTGACCTGATCCTGATTTAGATGCATTATGGGTGCACACGACCTCGCGCAGTGCGCATGCATGCCGTCCTGGTCTCTAACCTGCATGGCAGGCAGGAGATGGCTGCCGCTAAACACGCCGGCAGGCAGCGCGGCGCATGGGCGGGCGCACGAGAACAACAGGCAGGCAGGCAGGCAGCGCGGTGCCTGGGCCCGCGCATGTAAAGTACGGGCAGGCAGGCAGCTCGATGCGTCGGCCCTGACACCTTGGAATTGCGCGCGCGCGCGCGCAGGAACTACCAGGTGGTGGCTGCCAACCACACGCTGGTGCTCAACTGGAACGCGCAGACGGTGCCGCTGCTGCGCCAGATCGCCATCAACCGCGCCGAGCGCGGCGAGGGCGTCTACTCCGGGTGCGCGTGCTGGCCGGCCTGGCGGCGCCTGGCAGTGCGGAGCATCTGCCTGAGCTGCAGCCAATGCAGGGTCAAGGCAGTGAGCGTGCTTGATTGAGGGGACAGGGGAAAGGCACGCACCCGGCACCGCACTGTGATTCAGTGCTGACAGTCAACCTCGGCTGAGCACGGGGTGCAGTGCGTATACAAACACTTTGAAACTTGTTTCACACTGGCTGCTTTTTCACTGCTCGCGGACAGACCGTCCCTACACAGTGCACCTTTGCAGCATGACAGCGCTGGGTCACGGCCCGCGGCAGTGCTCACCCCAGCGGCTGCGCGCAGTGCTCATCATGAGTGCTGGCGGAGCACGAGAAGACCGTCCACTTGGGTTAGGGTAGGTCAGCTAGGGTTAGGGCTGCTGTTGATAAATGTGGCAGCGTGCAGGCCCGTTGTGGTGCTGGCAGAGCGCGACAAGACGGACATGGACGGCGAGCTGCGCCGCGAGCTGGGCAAGGACTCGGCGCTGGAGTGGCACACGCGCTGCGGCGCGCCGCACAGCATCGCCGACCTGGAGCGCGTCGGCGCTGGCCAGGCCCGCACCATCATTCTTATGCACCCCGAGGTCGGCGTCAGCAATGAGGCGCGCCGGCCATGTCGCCCCAGCTCCGTCCCGAGTCCTCGCTGAAACCAAGGTTGCACTTGCTAGCAAGGCCTGCCTTTCACTGTCTCTTGAACGTTGTGATGTCAATTGTCTGCTTATCTTATGACGCGCCGCAAGTACTCTCGTGCTGAAATTTTCCTGATTGCCAACGTTTAGTGACAGCGGCCTGTCTTGCTTACGAACAAGTCTAACGAGGCACGCCAAGCGCTGGTGACAAATGTTGTTTGTGTTTGATGTTGCTTCCGTTGTATTTGATGTCGTGCGCAAGAGTGCACAGCGCAGAGCGCAAAGCCGATGCGGGCGCAAGGGTGCGCAGCCCAGAGCGCAGAGCCGATGCGGGCGCGCTCGCGCAGGCGGGCAGCGGCGAGGGCAAGAAGCAGGTGGCGGCGATGCTGGGCGTGCAGACGCTGCGCGCGTCGACGCGCCCGCGGCCCTTCCTGCGCCTCAGCCCGCAGCACCTGGCTGTGCAGGCGCGCCCCCGGCAGCCGCGCAGTCACAGACAGGCTTCCTGTGCTTACCTTCCGCTCATCTACAACAAAACACTCACATGCAAAAGAAACAAGGCACTCACTAGGATGTTGCGACATATGAGCGGCACCTGCATGCATGCCTTGAGCAGGGCACTGAGGAGATATCCAGCAAGGTGTGGCCAACTGCTCAAACGCTCAGTAGTAAATTGTGGCACGGCAGAGCAGCCGCAGCCGCGTGAGCCCGCCGCGGCCGCGCGCAGGCGCCGGAGGGCAAAGGCGAGGGCCAGCTGTTTGCGGCCGTCAAGCGCATCATGAAGTCGTCTGCGCAGAAGCTGGCGCTGACGCAGCTCTCCGGTGGGCGCGACATGAGCATGCTGCTCGCGCAGAGCGCCGTGTCGGTGCGCGCCGCCTGCGGGCAGGCCCCGTGCGCGATGCAGGCCTGGCGCGGACACTGCAGGACGGTTCTCTCCTGTGCAACGTCGGCAACTTTGCCTCTCCCATACTGCCAGTTTAGGAGACGCAGCACACCGCCAAGGAATGGTGGGCACCCTTGACCGGGAACTGACACATCGGCGGCCTGGGGCGCAGCCCGGCATCGCAAGCGTGTACTCCTCCATCGTGCAGCAGACCACCTCGGGCGTGGAGTTCTACATCCGCGCCTTCCCGGAGCTGGAGGGGCTGACGTACGGCGCCGCGCGCCGCGCCTTTCCGGTTCCAGCCCCCGCCACGGCGATGTGGCCTCACCATACTTGAGGCATTGTGTATGCGGCGCAGACTGTGCAAGCACCCCGGACGTGTTAAGGTCAGAGGTCCGCATGGTGTGTGAGGGAAACTGACGCTGACAGGGTTTCAAGGGGCGCGAGCCCTGCGAGCAATGGCAGCGGCCATACGGTAACCCTGCATTTTGCGTGCAGAACGCCGCGGTCGTCGGCTACCGCTCAAAGGAGAACAGCGGCGCACTGCACATGAACCCGGGCGACGATGACGTCCTGGGGCCCGGCGACTCCATCGTCGCGCTTGCAGAGACTGGTGCGGAGTCCAGTTGCGCAAGGTGTGGGGTGCCTGGCACCGAGGGTGCAAGAGATGAACCTACATAGCCGTGCTGGTGCACATGGTGCGAGCAGTACATCATGAATGCAGTTGTGATTTGAACAGTTGCTGCATGAAGTGCGCTCGCATGTCATCGTCGGTGAGTGCACATGTACTTCTTGCCCGAGTGTGTTTGCATAGTGCACGAGGCTTCTCAGCGCGCCTGGCGCTGCGTCCAGAGCGCGGCCAGTGACACGCATGCACTGATCGTCCGCCAGGCTTCTTCAAGCCGCGCGTGCCCAAGCGCGACACGGACGAGCACCGGCGGCTGGGCACTGCGCCGCCGCCGCCCGAGGGCCTGCAGCCCGAGCAGCCGCCGCTGCACCCCGGCTCGCAGCGCGGCGGCGGCGGCGACGGCGACGGCGGCAGCGACGGCCGGCCGCTCACGGCCGGCGGCGAGGGCAAGGGCGGCATCACGCCCGACGGCGGCGCGGTCATCGGCAGCACCGCCAAGAACGTGGGCGCCAAGGCGCTGGTCGTGGCCTGGTGGGGCGACCGCGACATCGGCATCCTCGCGCGCGCGCTGGCCACGTTTGCGCCGCGCGGCAGCCGCATCTCCGTTGTCGCGCAGGCCAAGCCGGATGTGCGCGGCAACGCGCGGCCGGCCTGCGGGCGCCGTCTTTGCGCGCTGCCTGCTTGCGAAGCGCAGGCAATTATGGTACACGTACACCTGAACGGTCGCGAAGTTGGTGGGCTGCACTGCTGGACTGCCATCAGGTCTCATCCTGGGTGGCCTTAACAGGGCCGCCCAGCAGTCCGGGGCAGCTGCCTGGCTGCGTAGGGAGCTGGGTCGCCCAGAACGGAAGATGACGAGGAGGCTGGGATGCCACGGCCGCGGCAGGCGCGCGGCAAGCGCAGCCGCGCTCAGGCGTCGCATGCACCCGTCCTGCAACCGCGCGCAGGGCTTCCCGGACCGGCAGGAGCTGGGCGGCGGCGTGCGCTTCGCGTTCCTGGAGGGCGACCCTGCGGACCTGACGGCGCTGCGCAAGGCAGACGTGGGCACCGCGGCCGCGGTCGTCGTGGCCGGCCTCAACGAGCGCGGCGCCAAGGAGGCCGATGCGCTCGTGCTCACCACGATGCTGCTGGTGCAGGTGCGCGCGGCTGCCCATTTCTCCAATGGCCATATTATATAGCTCTGTGCTTTGGGCCTGCACTCCCCTGCAGCAACAGTGCGATTGCATCACGTCACTGCACGAGGTCTTGGTGTGCGGGCGGCTATGCAGAAGTTTCATGTCCATGTGCACTACTTGGGCCAGGCTCCTTCACGCTTAGTCTGCATCTTAACCTCCTGCTGCAATCAGTGCAGCTAGACGGCAGAGAATCTTGTAAGTTAGACATTGAGTGTTTCACATAACATGTGAGGGCAGCAATGCTGGTGTACTGCATCCCACCCGCTGTGTGTGCCTGGGGTGCGCAGGAGCTGGCGGGTGCGGCTGGGCGTGACGCTAGCAACCCTGCGCACGTTGTTGGCACGGTGCGCCCGCGCGAGCCGCTGCTACATGGCAAGGCTGCTGTGCTACAGAAGCCTGCAAACTTCGGCATGCTTCTATGCTGCTCTTGTGGGATGCATTAATGAGATATGAGCACGCCTAGCGGTCTATCCTCCCGCACACCCCATGCCCGGGAGTGCGCTGCATTCCTGTTGGTCAGCAGGGCGGCCGAGCTAGGCAGGCTGGCAGGGTACAGGAAGTAGTCGGCGGGCAGCGCCGTCGCTCTGCGTCAGCATGGCGCGACTGTTGCGGCAGGCGCGGCGTGTAGCCCGCTGCGGCAGATTTGGTAGCCAGGTCGGCAGAGATCGTCGTCGACTCCCTGCTGGATCTGAGAAAGGGGAAGCCTGGAATGTGGTTTAACAGAGATGCTCATGTATGGCGCCGCTGCGGCAGGTGCGGCAGCCGGAGACGGTGGAGGTGGCCAACTTCCTGCTGGACCGCATGGGCCGCGGCGCGGTCAGCGCGGAGCTGCTGCAGCCCGACGAGCTGGTGGCGGCCATCATTGCGCAGGCGAGCGCCCGCGCCGGGAGGGCCTAGTTGAGCTTGGTTAACAAAGCTGTGGTGTGGACATGTCCTCGTCAACACTTCCCTCACGCAATAATTAAGCAGTGAAAGTTATATCACAGCTGCTAGACACAAGAAGAAAACTGCCTTATGTCATGTTATCGTGCTGGCAGGCATGCATGTGAATGGGGGATCAGCCACTGTGCCCAGAAGCCACTCGCCCCTGTTGCGCTGACAGAGCTGCAAGAAGCTCGAGCTGCAGCGGTGCTCACCCCGGGTGCGCACCCCATTGGGCAACAAGAGCCTGCTTCCCAAAGCCATGTTTGCGCTGCGAGCGGAAACAGGGTCTGAAGCGCGCAGGTCGCGGCGGAGCCAGCAATGGGGAGCCTGCTGTCGGGCTTCATCTATGCGGCCAATGGTGCTGGCCCTGCTGCGGCCGTGCTGCTGAAGTTGCCCCCCTCGTCTTGCCACCAGCAAGCCCGTGCAAACCTGTGCAATGCCAGCACACAGCGGAGGCAGCGGTGGGATGCAATGGTATTGGCTATTTCCTGTCCGACAGTCGCAGCATGTGACATGTGTATGTTGGGGTTGCCAATGCTGCTTGGCCATGATCAAGCAAAGCAGTACTTCTAAAAAAATCACAATGCCTGTCATGTCAACCCGAATTGGTTATGACCGAGTAGAACAGTGCTTCAGTGCAGGCCCGGTGCCTGTCATGCGTACCTGAGCGAGCCGCTCGTGAACGTGCCCTGTGCTGGGGCGGGCAGGCCAGGAGATCTACCTGCGCCGCCCGGACGCGTACCGCCTGGTCGGCTGCACGGCGGCCTTCGATCAGGTGGCGGACCTTGTTCGCACGCAGGAGCGCCCCGAGACTGCGATCGGCTACATCACGCAGGCGCGTTCCTGCGCGCCTGCGGGACCCGTGCGCCGCTGCACTGTCAGGCGGCGCTGCGTCATGAGCGGGCCTGAGTCACGCTGAAGCTGGCCTGTCGGGTACTATACCAGAGACAGCAGCCTGGGTGCTGCCATGTTGACGCGGTGTCATAGTGGTCTGTAGTGCGGGTGCGGGGTCAGGCTTGGTCATGCAGATATGCCACTTTCATGTCTGTTGGGTGATGCAATGGGAATCCTTGCATATTGGCGGCGCGCAGGAGGGCGCAATGCGGCTGGCACCGCGAGCTGCCAACCAGCACAAGTACAAGCACAATGACCGCATCGTTGTCATCGCCAATGCGGACACCTGATGGTCTCTTTCTCAGCGGGAAGGGTAGGAGGTTTCAGCGGTTTGACATCCACCCATACCTCTGCATGGTAAGTAGTGCGTTGCACATGGCTAAGCGCTCCTGCCTTGCAGAGACCGTTAAAGCTCTGTTTTCTGTCATGTTGTGCTTGCAGCCAGCATTTGTCCAGCCTGACGCGCTTGAACTTGATGATCCCCCGGGATGTATGCTGCAAAGAGCCAATGGAATTGAAACACCATGCACAGGGCAGAGCAGTCCCCCACTGCTGCATTGAGGGTGCACTGACAGGCTGCCTGAGCGACACAATTGGTACGCACATGGCAGTTACTGCGTCTGCTATGGCAAATGCGCAGTGCTGGCATTCTTTTGAGGTCGTTTGCAATTCGTGGGGTCTAGTGCAGACAAGCACATTGGCATGCTCACCCGTGGGCGTTGGATGCATGCGCTCCAGGCCGCTTGATCTTCGTGCTTGCCCTTTTTTTTTTTTCCTGTGGGTGTATTGTGTTTTGACTGCAGTTCTTTGACGGCTGGGTGGGTCAAGGACAGAGGAGGAAATTGGCCCCTTGCACTTTTTATAGCAAGTCGCTGGCCACTGATCTCCTCATAGCGTGTAGAACTGACGCAGTGGGCATGCTAGCTCAAAGACATGTGCAGCACAGCACTGACAAGCACAGCCGCGTTGATGCCCTACGCCTCTGTGCTCAGTCGAGGAGCGGCTGGTGGCCGCTTTGCAGGTCTTACAGCTACCGGCTCTGACTCCGTAGCAGCCACTGCGGCGCCAATCCCAGCAGCCTCTGCTGTGCATGTTTTGCGCTTGCGTGCTTGTTTCCGCCCTTCCTGCTCCCTCGCTGCATGCCGCTCTGGCAGCTTCCGCCGCATCTCTGCCACCTGCACGCTCGCATGAAGCAGCTCATCTGCTTTGGAGCACAACTGATGCAGGAAGTCACCTGGAAGCAAGGATACAATCCTGGAACCTTGCTACCAAGCCAACTCAGCGTGTGCTCTGCTGCATGCCATTCATCATTGAAAGTATGGTAAGCAGCGGTCGGCCAAGCACTATCACTACAAGCGTGCAGCACAATGGCTCTTGTCATTGACTGCATGCAGGACGGCGCGGCGTGCCTCTTTGGGTGCGCCATTGAGCAGAACCGCCTCGCCTGCGGCGAAGGCGGCGCCGCAGACGGGGCATGCGCTGCTGCCTACCTGCACCCCAGAGATGCGCCAGCTTTTGCTACCCAGGCATCCGCGTGAGTCTCAGCTACTCCAGGTGGCAGCCCCCTCTAGCTCGGCCGCATGGCCCATGCTTGTCAGAGAGCATGCAGCAAACATGCCTGCAGCGCTCTCAACTTTGCCCATGCGCGCATCTGCATCCAAGCTGTAAAGACGGTGGATATATCAAGGTGCCCCCTGTCATTTATACCAAAAGACATGCTGCCGAGCAAGAACAGGAGAGTGGGCAGCTTTGGCACCTTGACAGTCTCCTGTTGACATGCATGGCATACCCTGCTTAGGGGTGTGAAATCACCGAGCGGGGCACACCTGGCACAGAGCGCGCTTGCTCAGCACGTGCCCGCAGCGCTCCAGCGCCACAAAGGGGTAGCCGCGGCCTGCGGCCAGGTCGGTGACGGGGCACGCAAACGGTGCGCCCGTGCCGCCTGCCTCCCGCTCCCGCACGGCCGGGTGCACAGTGAACACATCCCTGTCATGAGCAGCCGCTGTGATCACATGAAATGAAGTCTGCATCAGGCGACCACACAGCCTGCTAGACACGAGGTCTCCAGTGAGGTGCTGGGGATGATGCCGCAGCACAACTGGTCCACAGAAGGAATTGTGCAGATACTCAGGCACCGCTGCCTCTATGACAGGTGGTGTGTGAGCTCGCAACCTCAGTCCAAACCTCCACCTGTGTCGGTGCGGTGCGGCAAACGGGGCACCTGCGGCTCTGCAGATGGTCGAACGCGCCGCCGCCCTCGCGCAGCTGATTGACGTAGCGGTGCTCCACCTCGGCGCCAGCAAATACGCCGGCGCGCCCCAGCAGGAACTCCAGCACAGCTTGCCTGCGGCATGCGGCCAGCGGCAAGTCGGCGCACAGCGTGTGTGCACAGCAGCACCATCTCTAGCAGCGTCCCAAAGTTTGGTCAGCTCCAACGTATTCAACTGCAAGGAAGGTGACAGAACACGCTGCCTCAGCGCGCGGTGCAGGACAAGATGTGACCAGTGATACATCGGGGGGCGTTGCCTGTTGAACAAGCTGCCCAGGTAGTCGGCAACCAGCGGCGGCTGAAGGCGTTCGCTCGTGAGCGCGCAGCAGCTCCACTTGGTGTCCCTGCACAGCCTCACCAAGTTTGCTACCAGCAGCGCATCTTAAGGTAAGCAGTGCCATGCGTGCGTCCTGTAGAACAGCCCCTCCTGGGTCACTTAAAAAGTCTTGGGTTGCCCTGCACTCCTCCAAAAAGAAATTGCGGAGCAACAGTGCCGTAGCAGCCACTGGAAACACGTATTGTGTTTCGACCAGCATCTTGTTGTCTGCTCATAGAGCTGCTTGTCTGCAATGCCACATCATTGTTTTTTGACCAGCACCTTGTGCTCTGCACGTCTAGCTGCTTCTTCTGGTAGGTGGTGCTCGCGCCCACTGCACCTCCCCGCGTGCTCCGCGTGCTGTCTGCGTTGGCCATCCGCCAGCTCTGCCCGCGCAGGATGTCGCTGCGCGTGATGTATGTGCCCCCATCCAAACCCATATTGCACGCCCTCGGCCCCTTCACTTGCGCCTCACCAAGCACCAACTGTGCACACACGCCCGACACCAGGAAAATGGGTACTCGTGCTGGTCACAGCTGATAGACCTGAGCCCACAAGAATAGAAGCACGCCGGCAAAGTGGGTGCTCCACTGGGAGGCGGGAGGTACCTCCCAGGAGTCCTATGTTGCAGGTCTAGGTCTCGGCGGTGTTACATTAGTCTCACAGTTGTTGCCAATTGGTAAGGAGCTCACGACAGCAGAGGCCTTGTGTGTCGTGGGGCGCCTCTAGAAACGCATGTTGTCACATGGGCTATTAGCACGCCTCCGAACAACGACCTCGGCCTTGCTAACAACTTTTGCAGCCTGGCTTCGAGAATGCATGCCCGTCTCACCTCAGGGCGGCGGCACGCCAACCATACAACCCAGATGGTAGGAAAGGCAAAAGACGCAGGCCGGCGACCAAGTCGTAACAGCATGCGCTGCGGCAGCAGCACTGCCAGCCTGCGCGACAGCGACGCGCAGGTCTGCGCCCGCCGCGTCAGCGCGGCGGCCCGCCCAGCAGTGGGCGCTTGGACGGCGAGGCCGGCGGGGAGCCGCTGGCGTCGGAGTCGGTCGCGCCGCTGCCGCCGCCGCCCGAGGCGCCCGCGCGCGCCAGCGCCGCCGTGGCCACCTTCGCCAGCTGGACCTGCGCATGCCACGACCCTCCGTCTAGGGTTTCTGCAGGCCCTCGCGCCGCTGCCGCGGCCTTTGCCCGCTGGCCCTGCTGCGCTGGCCTCAGGGCACAGCCTTGCTGCAGCTCCAGCGCATGTCGTGCGATGCATGGCACAGGCAGGCGCTTGAGAGCAGCCTGGGTCCCGCATGCTTCTCCTTGCCAGGCCTGCCCACACATGCACCTGCGGGACCGCCATCCTCTGCACAGTCTGGCTTGCAGAGCGAGAGACATCTCTCAGCTAAAAAGCGCTGCCCTTCCTGAACAGCGTGGGGCTGCCAGCGCGCACCCCTCCCACGCCGCCCAGCTTGGCTGTTGCTGTGGGCGCCGCCCGTGTGCTGCCTCCAGCGACTGCTGCACCGTCTCCTGCCCCGCCCGCTCCACCGGTCGCCCTGTAGCGCACGCGCGGCTCTGCATTTTGCATCCGCTACAGTACGCAGGTCCAAAATGTTACCATAGCGCATGGTTGCTTTGACCAGTGAGACTGGGCTCACATGCACGCGGCCATGCTCTGCAGAGGAGCATGGCTGTGCACGCATGGATTGGCCTCGCCGTACCTGGCTGACAGGTGGTGCGCTGCAGGTGACAGCTTCACGGGCACGCGAGGGTGAGGCAGCTTAACAGGCGCACTTCGGCGCTGCGGCAGTTGCCTCGCTGGCGGGCGCAGGTGCGGCAGGGGCGCGGGCGGCGGCGACCCGCGCCGCTGCAATCTGCAAGCACATGTGTGTCACAGTCAGACAGGCGGCGAGCTTGCGCAGAGCTTGTGCACTTACCCGTCACGGTGGTTGCTGACTATTTCAATGCATGATAGAGACGCTTGACATGCCGCACCATGCAGACGCATCATTGCAGCAGCAGCAGCGCTTTGTCGGATGATGGTGAATAATTGACTGCATAATGGTGCTAAGTGGACTGCATGCCCCATCGCCATGGACTGCATGCGCTAATGCCTGACAGCATCCCTAGCAATGTCCTGCGGTAATGCACTCTTGCAGCAGGTTATCTCCTATGGTGTGTTCTCGATGCACTCAATCATGAGGCGCAAGGGCCAAGCACCTCCAGGATGGTGCGCGCTTTGCTGCTGCCGCCAGCATCCGCGGGCGCGCTTGCGGGCTCCGACCTCGCAGCGGGTGCTGGAGCGCCCCCGCGCGTCGCGCTGCGCGTCCGGCCAGCCAGGCCTAACACGCGCGCGACCAGCCTGCGTCCCCGCCGCGTGGGCGCGGTGCTGCCGCCACTCCTACGCCAGGCAGCCATGAGCTGAGATACATGCAAAGTATGCGTACTACAGCGCCCTATGCTCGCGGCAATTCCCTCATGGCAAGTCATCGCCCAGGGCACACCCCAGGCCACCGTGAGAGCCTATTCCGCAACCACTGCTTGCATGCTGTATGCTGCTTGCTTGCAGCAGCCATGCGTCCGGTGCATGAGCCCCTCTGGCTCAAAGCATGGTCTTTAAGGTGCTGCCCCGGCCTGCTCAGCGGCATGCGCTCACAGCATTGGCATGCCCCTGCAGAGGCTGTAGCGCTCAGGCAGAAGCCGCGGGCGCACGCGTCGGGCACGGCGGCGACAGGCGCGCGCTTGTAGCGTGCGCGCTTGCGCACGCGCATGGCGACCAGCGCGGCGCCGACGAGCGCCGCCGCGCCGATCACGGCCAGCGCGACGCCGACGCCCAGCACGCTGTTGAGCCCCGCGCGGCTGGCCTGGTCCAGCAGCGGCAGGTCGGCGCGCACGTACCGCGCGCACAGCGCGCCCGACCTGCCGGCGCCTTGCTAGGGTCAGGGCTAGGGCCTGCATCCCGCTCACTTCCTGCACCGTCGGCAACCTGGAGGGTCCGGTCAGGCTGATGGGTCACTGGCGGCACTGGGGACAAGCATGGCCCGCGCGAGTGTGGCGCTGCAGGGTCTGTGTGTGCTGTCAGATGCGAGCCATGCGATTGTTGAGCGGGTTGGTTGACGCGCCGCGCATGCACCAGCAGCATGATCTAAGTTAGAAAATGCTGCCGCACATCCCGGTCGATCAGAATTTCTAATCGACCGGGACGTGTGGCCGCCTGCCTGCCCAGTCCACATCAGCAGCCGCACCGCATGTAACCCTCTGCGCACAGGCCGCAGTCGGCGCCGTCGTAGCCGACCCAGCACGCGCATGCGCCGCTGGCGGACAGGCACAGCCCTGCGCCCGAGCAGGGCGCCGCGGCGGGGGCCCCTGGGCACGCCATGTCGCTGAAGGCGCAGTCGCCGGGGCACCCTGCCGCGCGACCCAATGCGTCAGGGCAGAGGGTGTTGCATCAGGAACATAGCCACATCACAGTGTTTGCAGTGTGTTGTGCATACATGCACCAAGCAAGCGATCCTGGTGTCAGACCTTGCATGCGCGGCTTTGTTTGTGGATGCCTTGGAGCAGTGCACCCCAGTGATAAGGATGAGCATTGCGGCATGCCAGGGGTGGCGCCAGCGGCGCTCGCGCACGCGTCGCCTCACAGACCTGTGTCTCCACCGAGCGCTCCGCGCTCAACACTAGTTTTGCACCGAGGGTACGGGGTTGCACCGAGGGTGGAGTTGGCGGCAGGCGCGCGCTCGCCGGCCTCGCAGACCTGGTTGCCGCACACCGCCGCGCGCGCCACGCGCCGCACGCCCGCTAGCAGGAACAGCTGGCTGCCCGCGGCCGCGCCCAGGGCGTCCTCCAGCGCGCGCGTCGCCGCGGACGCGCGCAGGTCCTGCAGGGGTTTGCAGACCCTCTGTTAGGGCCAGGGTGTGAGCAGCAGCACCCGGCTGCCGGCGTCGGCGCCCGCCGCATCATCCAGGGCGCGCGTGACCCACTGCGCTCCAGCGCTTCCAAGCAACTGCGGCCGTGCCGTGCGGCGCACTCATGCGCAAGCTCCAGACGCCAGCGCGCTGCAGGGCCAAGCAATGTCCGCCACGGGCTTTTGCACACGTGATTGGGGATGCATAGCTGCGGATATAAAGCAACTCCTTGGAGGTAAGCCCTTGAAGAGCCCCTACTTCTCACTGCAGGCGCGGCACGTGTGCGGCGCACCACCGGGGCGTTGTACGAGTCGGACGGCGCGGCCAGCAGCTCGGCGCGCAGGGCGACCTCCGCCGCCGACTCGCTGATGGCGGCGCCCGGCGCGAGCGCCAGGTCAGCGACGGCCAGGTGCGACACGTTGAGGCCGACCACGCCGCCGACAAACGCCTCCAGCATGCGCGCGAGCGTGAGCTGGCCCAAGCTGAGCAGCGCGGCCGCCTGCGTCGCCTACGCGCGCGCGCGCCGCCGCAGGCCGCTGTCGAACGGCGCGTCTGTGGACTCGCGTGAGATACTTCCAGGTGTGCCCGCCCGCCCCTGACACCAGGTCCAGCGGACTAGCAATGCAGTAATTCAGTGACAGGAGCTCGTGTGGCCCGCATATGCGGTGCAGAAAACCCTAACCCTTAACCTCACCCTATCACATCTGCAGGTTTTGAGACGCGCGCCTTGATGTCCAGGACCATGTGGAGCGCACAGGACCTAGCGTCGCCGTTGCACACGCCGCACTCGTCCAGCTGGCCGCTGCGCGGCCGCGCAGCGGCAGTGTGATGACACAGTCGTCCATCAGCACGCTCGCTGGCTCGTGACGCCCTACTGCTCCAGCTCCATATGCTGCTCAGCCAAACAGGTTTGCTGTAGGGCTTGTGACACGCCAGTGTTGGCAATGGCCGAGGAGCATAGCCGTACTGGACTGAGCAGCTCCGGGTTGCACAGGATCGGCAGCTGCCGCGCCAACCAGGGTGGTGACCTGACGCAGCAGAAGCCGCCGGCGTCCAGGGCGGCCGACGGGCAGCAGGCGCCCTGCGCGTCGACCGCCCGCGCGGGCCCGTCGCAGTCGCCGCACGCGTCCAGCAGGCCGCTCGCGCAGCACTCGGCGCGCCGGTCCAGCGTCGCGCCCTGCCCCAGGCGCGCGCCTCAGGCCGGCAGCTGTGTGTCGCCGGTGCTGTGGCCGGGAGGAGGGGCTCCTGTATGCAGCTGCGAGGCAGACCGTCGGCCACGCTGGCTCGGAAGGCGCCAACCCAGGGCCCTCCTCACACTGATGACGCTTGGAACAAGCCTGACATGAACAAAAGCAGTCCTCAAGGGGTCCTGGCGACTGAGCAGAGCAGCCATGCGCCGCACTGCAACGTTATATACCATCGCGATGTCAGGGCCGCACCGCAGCGCAGCAGGCGCCGCTGGCCGCGACCACGCCGGCGGGGCAGCAGTTGCCGGCCGCGTCCAGGATGCCCGCGCAGGCGGGCGGGATCTCGCAGTAGGCCCCGCGGAAGCCCGGCTGGCACACGCACACGCCGCCCTTGCACACGCCCTGCGCGGTGCACCCAAGCATACATAATTTCAAGCATACATGATTTACTTTGTAGTCATTGTAACCACTGCACAGAGGTCTACACACCTGCAACCGCCGTCTATGTGATTCACAGCCGCCGGCACTGCCCAACCTTCGCCCAGCATGCGCCGCAGCCGCTGACAGAGTGATACATCTCTGCAACAACCTTACATGTTGTACCAACAGAGACTAAGCGCAGACTAAGCGCAGTGGCTGGCGCGAAAGGCGCGCGCGCGCAGGCTCGGCGCCGGGGCGCGTCTGCCCCGCGCAGCTCGTGTGCGAGCAGAAGACGCAGGGCAGCACGTTGCACTGCAGCTCGTCGGCCGGCATGCGCGCAGGGCAGTGGCCGGCCGGCATGGCGCCGCCCATGGCGTCCAGGCACGCCACCGTGCGGTTGCGGACGCCCACGCCGCACGGCGCCGAGCATGGGCCCCAGGGCCCTACCTAGCAGAGCGCGGCGGCCCCTTCTGGCATGGCACGCCTTCACGTGTGGTCCCGCAAGTGTCCCATGTCAGTGCCTTCCATCTGCAACAACAACATGGCATGGCCTGACCGGAAAACTGACAAGGCACCGACGACCACATGAGGACCATTTAGCCAACTACTGGGCCTAACACTGAGGCAGATGGCAGACGCGTGCCCCCGCGCCTGCCATGCGTAGCCGACGCAGGGCGCCGCGTTGCACGCGCGGCTGGCGGGCGGCGGCGCCCGGCCCGCGCACGCGCCCGCCGCGGCCGTGGCGTTCCCAGACATGCAGGCCACGCTGCGCATGGCCGCGCCGCCGCCGCAGGTCGCGTTGCACGCGCTCCAGGGCCCCGGCGACCAGTGCGGCGCGGCGCAGTCTGGGGCCGTGCAGCCGCGCGAGAGCTGCGTGCCTGTTGGGCGCTCCGGGCCTCATGCCAGTCTGCAGGCTCGTCAGCGTATCGCATGAGGACGCAAAGACCTTTTCTGGCAAGCAGAGCGGTCACTGTCTGCCACCGCTCGCCCTGGCTCCAAACAAGGAGCGGCGATGCACGATGCAGGTGTTGTCATGCGCAGGGGGGGGGGCGAATCACCATCGTATGTGGAGCACTCGTCTAGGTCGGCCAGTCGAGCGTCTAGATTGGCGCAGGCTGCAGAGCGCGCGGCCCAGCTCGCGCCGCACGCGTCCTCGCACGCGCCCCACGCGCCAAAGCCCAGCGCGGGCTGGCGCGCGGCCAGGGCGCAGGGCGTGCGCCCGCATGCCCGCCGGTTTGCCGGCCGGCTCGGCGCGTCGCACAGCACCGCCGCGGCCTGCCTGCACCACACGCGGACGCGTCGAGCAAAGCCCTCTTTTCGCCCTGGATTGAACAAGCCAGGCGGCATTGCCCGGTCTCATGCACGAGGTGCTGCTGCCGACAAGGCAATCTGTGTGCAGGATCAGGGTAGGGGGTGGGGGCCTCACGCGCCGCCGACGCTGTCCATGCATGTGGCGGCCCGCAGCTGCTGCCCGCCACCGCAGGCCGCCGTGCAGGCGCCCCAGTCGCCCGCGGCCCAGTAGTACTGGCTGGGCAGCGACAGCCCGGCGGCCGCGTCCACGCACGTCGCCTGGCAGCCCGGCCGCGACGCATTCCAGCGCGCGGCAGTCGCGGCGGCGACGACGTCGGCGCCGCACACCCTTGCTTCGATGACTGCGCAAGAGGGCTGCCGGTCGGTGCCAGCAGAAGCGGGGGCTTGTGCCCCGCGACGCAGGCTTGGCGAGCCAGTGCTAGACCTATTTGGCAGCCTTGCTCAGCAGTGCTGCACAGTCCTGTCAAGCCTGATCAGTGGCTTCTTAAGACCTGCGAGATGACCGCACACGACCAGGCGCTGCTGCTCTTGGCTTGCCTGCAGACGGGCTGTGGTGCTGTGCTCGTCCTGCAGCTGGCTCGGAGCCTTACCAGGCCCTGTCTACGGTAGCGAACAAGCGTGGCTGTCACCTGTGTCGTCCACGCAGCCGGCGCCTGCGAGCGCCTGGAAGGCGCTGTCCAGGAAGATGTCATTCTCGCCGCAAAAGTATTCCTTGGCAGGGCACAGCCCCGCCGCCTGCAGCAGGCCCCTTCCCTGGCCCGCTGCTGCAGTGGACGAGCCAGCAGGCACGCTCTGCAAGAGCGCTGCCTCTCCATGCAGCCATGCCGCGCCGCTGTCTGCAGTGTGCACTGTCTGTGCAGGGGCCAGGGCTGCGTAGGCTAGTAAAAACAACGTCGCGCGCTTTGTGTCGAGCCTGATCATGCTGCTAAGACAGACGCCAGATGCACAATGCGCTGGTCCCGTTCTTGGAGGGCAGTTACACGGTCGTTACATGATGCTCGATGCCTCGTGCGCTTCGGCTAAAACTGATCCTAGCTCATGCCAAAAGCCATGCCCTGCCCTCAGGCTGGGTCGAAACGCAAACGGGCAGCAACGTCTGTCAACCCAAATTGCTGGCGTGCCTGCAGCCGCCAGAGGCGTGTGTGCCTATGCGGCCATGAAGTGGTTGCACCGGCCAGCCCGCCCGCAGGGCGCCTGAACAGCACGCATGCGCGTGCAGCACAGGACCGCTATGAAGGGTGACATACTGCACCAACCCTGTGAAAGATAGGCGCACGAGCGCAAACAGAGAGGTAGACAGAGCCGAGCAGATCGCAACCGCACGCAGGCTGAGACAGGCTAGAGCAGTGTTAGCTATGGGCCCATGCACCCACCCCGTCACATGGGGGCGGTCATCGGGGGACATACAGCTGGGACCGCCGCTCAGGACAGGTCCTCCACGCCCGACGCACACCAATTACCAATACTTCGCGCGAGAGAGAACCCCGCTGAGCTGGCCCGCCGGCACCCCCGGTCCCCGCGCGCGGCAGGCTGGCCCGCGCGCCGCGGCGCTCAGCGCTTCTGGCGGTACAGCTTGGAGAGCGCCAGGTACGAGCCGACGTGGAAGATGGCGTAGAAGGCAAACAGGATGCCGATGCACTGGCCCACGCTCAGCTTGTAGTCCCAGAAGTCCAGGAGCTGCTCGCCGCTGGTGCCGCACTTGGGCGTAAGCCCGCCGGTCGCGATGTGCGCCACGTCAGTCTGGCTCTCCGCCAGCTGCGCGTTCACTGCGCCGGGCGCCGCGCCTGCGCGCGAGCCAGGGTCAGGGCAGGGTTGGAGGGCGCTTAGACGACCTTGAACACCCATGGCAGACGACTAGGAAGCAGCCGCGCAGCGAGTGAGCCTACGCCACATCTGACCGGCGCTCCCTGAAGGCACGCTGTCCGGCAGGGCACGCACCAGGCGCGTGCGCGGCAGCCGCCTGCCGCGCGGCCGCGGCTGCCTGCATCGCCGCGGCGGGCGCCTGCGCGGCAGACTGCAGCAGCCGCCGGCCCAGCGCGCTGGCCAGCGTCGAGAGGTTCGCGCCGCGCGGCACGCCCGCCGCGCCGCCGCCGGTCGCCAGCGCCTGGCCGGCCGCCGCGGCACCAGTCAAACGAGGTCCAGCACCTCGCACCACTCATTGGGGGTCGACCAAAGGCCACTTTGTGCGAGTGACGCCCGTGCAGCGCTTCTCATGTATGATAAGAATGGCCACGACATGTAGCGAGCGCCAGACGGCGCCGGCGCTGCAGCAGGCAGGGCGACGGGACTGCTATCACACCACAGCACCACTCAGGGCCAGGCGAAGCGGCTGCGGCGGCTACAGGGGCGCCGGGCATCGCGGCACGCCGCGCCGGGCGCGCAGCGGCGCGCACCATGACGGCCGCCTGCGGCACCGCGGTCGCGGACGCGTTGCAGTGGTAGAAGATGCCGCTCAGCTCCAGGTGCGACACGGCCTCCATCGCATACCTGCCGCGCCGCAGGAGGCCGCTCAGGCGCGCCCCTCGCGCCACGCATGTGGACCGCTGAGGTGCGCCCCTCGCGACACACATGTGAACCGCTGGCGATACGGGGCAGGCAGTGCATGCTCGACCAGGCCTCAGGGTATCTGCTGACGTCTGTCGCATGGGCATGCGCTGCCGACGATTTCGCGTGACCAGGCCGGCAGCCAGCGTCTGTTCAGTCGGCGTGCGCTTGGATTCCGAGGCTTCCTTGGCATGCAGCGCCTGGGACCGATGCACTGAAAGAGATGCGTCGACGCACCCACCGTCATGCAACTCACGACGCATGAAAACACATACATGGGGCGCAATCCAGTCACTGCATTAGCAACAACCTGGCTGCTTGCATAGAGCACCCGAGTGCCCTAAACCCAGCGCGCGCGCCAAATGGCGGCGGCACGGCCGCCGGGGCCGCGCACTTGGTGTAGCTCAGGTACGACAGCGAGCGCATCAGCGACAGCGCCATATCGGTGACGCGCAGGTAGAAGCCCGACAGCAGGATCGACGACGCCACGTAGCCCGTGGCCAGCACGTACGCCAGGTCCTGGTTGGGCGTCAGCCACACGCAGAACACCTGCGGCGCGGCTGGGCCGGGGTCGGCGGCAGGGCTGCGTGCGCGCGCGCATGCGCTGGAGCTGCTCAAGCTGCCGTGCCTGCAGACGGTGCAGAGGTACAGGCAAAATCCGAGGCATTATGGTTCAGTTCAATGCTACATTTGAATTCCCTTGGTCTCCCAGAACATTCACAACCCCGATCCGGGCCCCGCGAGAGCTGCGGCATGTCCTGACTGGAGAGCCCGCCCTGCCCAGCAAGATACCTTGGCGGCGAAGTGCATGTCGAACGCATGTCCAGGTCGGCACAAACAGCCGCAACGGTTACATAGGGGTTCTTGGCGTCCAGGCGAGGCACAGCGCCGCGCCTGGAGCTGGATGCTGATCATGGACTGCAGCGCCGTGATGGCGCTGTTGACGATGACCGCCTTGGCGGTGTACCGCAGCCCGGCCAGCCCGTACGCGGACAGCGACCCGCACAGCGAGTTGATGATGACAAACGGGATGCCTGCGCGCGCGCGCGCGCGACGTCAGCCACGCCGGGCGGGCGGCCCTGGCCCTGCTGTGACGCAGGCAGGCTGCCTCCTTTTCACAAGTCCTGGGCCTCCAGGGAGGATAAAGCACGCCCCTGCCACGTCGCATCGCCCCTGAGTTTCAGAAGACTGGTATGCCTCTGCTCTGGCACGGCTCATCCGTGTCGCGCCATGCCCCTGGGTGGAGGGCGGGGAGCCGCACCGGCCACCACGGCGGCCAGGTAGTACGCGGAGGGGTGATACAGGTCGTTGGACACGTCGGCCGCGAAGAAGCGCCGGTCGGCCACGTAGAAGGACATGTAGCAGAACGGCAGCAGCTCGAACAGCAGCAGCACAAAGAAGAGCAGCGCCAGCCGCTTCTCCGTGCTCTCCGGGCCCTCCGACAGGTTGAAGAAGACCAGGCCTGCGCGCGGGCGGCCTTGTTGACACTTGCATGAACTTGCACGAACTTTCAGAGACACACGCTTGCGCGTCGTCAGTGACTTAGCATTTGCTGCTTGACACAGCAAGCTTCTTTGTATGGATGCAGCGGGGGCGGCCATGAGAGCGCTCATGTGGCGGAAGAGCAGCACTTCACAGCCGCAGCTTGGACAGCAAGAGCCGGCGACCTCTTTGTGTTGTCCAGGCCCGGGCAGGCCCCAGACAGCGGGCCCTACGTTGCCGGACAGAATATGCAGCAGCCATGCAGAGCAGGGACGGTTGCGTGATACAGGGAAAGTGCCTGTCTATATCTAAGACACATCTCTCCGCCGACCTCTGCGCGGAGCGCGCGCGCGCGCGCACCGGCCAGCACGCCCACCCAGGTACTGAGGAAGAGCCGCGAGGTGGTGTCCGTGGGGTTGCGCAGCTGCGCCAGCATCGCGCGCCGCAGCAGCACGCGAAACTGCGTGACCCAGCTGCGCGGCGCCCGGCAGCGCACGCGTCAGCCTCCCGCATGATGCGCTGCAACCACCTCATGAGGCTGGATACGCACTGTGCTTTCTAATATCAGAGGTGGCGCAAGTCACACAGTCTTACTCAGGCGGCACAGACACAGGCCCTTGTTTCTGACATAGTGGACCGCCAACAGCCTCACCAGCAACCCTAAACGGGCTGTTCTTACCCTTTATACACCTGTAATCACCTACTCCGGGAAGCAGTGAGCCCCATTCACACCTGGCCGCGTAGCGCCCCGACGCCCAGGCCATCTCGCGGGCCTTGCCCGGCGGCGGCAGCGGCGCCGCGGGCTCCACCGCGCCCGTGCTCGTCACGGCCAGCGTCGTCGGCGGCGTGCGCGGCGACGCCAGCTGCTCCCCAAAGCCCTCCACGCTGCCCTTACCCTACCGCGCACGCCCACAACGCTTTGGTCAACACGCCACACCCTTACCCTATCGCACACGCCCACAGCGCTTCGGACAACGTGCCATTGCTTTGCAAGAGCCTGTCTGACTTCAACGAGGGACGTACTGATCGAGGGGCTTGTCACCAGCGAGCACCGGACCATTGCCCTGCAGCTGCAGCTGGAGCTTGCACATGCCGCTGCTGCAAGTACAAACAGGGCCTGGCGCATGGCGCGGGTATGGCACCTGGCTCTCAATGACGTCCATGGTCTCACAGCCGTGCTCATGCTCCTTTCCGAACGCGAGCGCCGCGCGCTGCACATCCTTTCGCGTGCACATGCTCCTGCACGGCCAAACACCGCAGGGCCTCAGGGCAGCAGGCTACCTGCCTTCTCACTTGGTAAGCCTTGCTTTGTTGAAGTAGGGGATGCTGCGCAGACTTGCTGCTGGTTCAGCCGGGACAATGGCTTTCGTCAACCACTGCTGCGTGATTTGGGTCAAGCTCTGTCTTGATCGCATGTTGGCCTGCCATGCGCGAGACACCATGCTCTCCCCCAAAGATTGGGGCTGCCGCAGCCCCCATGCATGCATGTAACAGCCGAGGCTGCGGCACAGCTGACGTCAGGTACGGACATGCAGCGCGGCATGCGGCCAAAAGGAGCCTGCGCTGCATGCTGAGGAGCCACGCCAGTCCCTGATGCGCACGTCTGACAATGACAGGGGCGATGCAGCATGACGGCTGCACCATGACAGCTGCGCCGGTCGCGGAACGACTCGGGTCCAGATTGGGCACATGCCTGAAGCGATGCAGGGCCGGGAGCATTGAGCAGCGCTGTGCGGCAAGGGGGCGCCGCGCGCCGGTCGCGGAACGACTCAGGTGCAGACTGAACACATTTCTAGAGTGATGCAGGGCTGGGATCATAGGCGGCGCTGTGTGCTAGATGGGCCGCGCGCCGGTCGCGGAATGACTCGGGCTTCTGGAAGCCGACGCTGACCAGGTCCATGAGCCAGTCAGAGACCGCGCCATCGCGCTGGTATGAGTACGGGTAGCCCAGCGTCTCCGCGAACCAGCCCAGCACGCGCTCGGGCGAGCCGTAGTACAGGTTGTAGCCCTCGCTCAGCACCACGCACTGCGCGCGCCGCACGCACGCTCAGCGTCGTGCCTGGCATAGGGTAAGGGTTGTCCCACCCTAGCCTAACCCTGGCTGGCGCACCAACGCTCTGAATGATCAGTGTGTGGTCAGGTGTAGGCCTTTCACCCTCGGCATGTCGATGCCAGCGCAGTGACGTGCCGCAGCACATGGCATTGTTGCGGCACACCACAGCAGCTCCTACCGGCATATGATGCCCCGCTCGGTCGGCTATGCAGCGGGGCGGGGCGCGCCTTGTCGAACATGTCCCAGATGGCGGAGCGCGGCTGGTGAATGGACGCAATCACGGTGTGGCCGAGCATGGCCAGGTCGTGCATGTGCTCCATCACGTTCAGCGCCGCAAAGCTGTCCAGGCCTGCGGGGGACTCGTGTCAGGCATGGGCGGGGTGATGGGAGTCGACATAGAACTAAAATGCTAACATGCAGTATGGTAGTAGAGAGTAGCAGAAGGGTCGTAGCAGAGCCGCGCCGTCTCCCTAGACAGTCTGGGAACAGCGCCCGCGGTAGCACTGTCTCCCTGCACATGCCGGCTGTGAAAGCCACTCCGGCTCTCTCGCTTCTTTCAGAGGAAGCGGCGGGGCGCACCCGTGGTCGGCTCGTCCAGGAAGAGGATGGACGGCGCGGAGATCAGCGCGCACGCGATGTTTAGCCGCCGCTTCTCGCCGCCCGACAGGCCGCGCACGAGAATGCCGCCCGGCAGCGCGCCGCCCACCTGCGCCGCGGCGAGCGCACCGTCAGGCGCTCCCCTGGGCGCACTAGAAGGGCCGCCGCGCGGCAGCCTGCCCTGTTGCCCGCAAAGCAGCGCGGCAAGCCCGGTGCCAGGGGCGACACTCACCAGGCGACCGGCCATGCCCCATTTGGCAATGCGCCATCCCCTAGCGATTCGGTCTGCAGATCTGAGAGCGGCGGCATGCGGATTCACACCCCAGATGAAGGCTGGGTGCTTGCGGGCGGCCAGCACGCACTCACGCCAACTGTCGTTGGCACAGCCAGGCTCTCTGGGGTCTCGAAGCACCAGGCCGGCCTTGAAGCGCCTGTCCCAGCTTCACGCGCCGCTCGTCGCGCAGCTTGCGACACGCGCGCGTGGAGGGGGCGCGCCTGCGTGTCGCGCGAGCGCCAGAGGCCCATGATGTGCAGCACCTCGGAGATGCGCTTGGCGCGCTCCTCGGGCCCGACCGCCTTGGGCAGCGTGAGCGCCGCGTTGAACTCGAGCGTCTCCAGCGCGCTCATGGTCGGCACAAAGCAGTCCTCCTGCGCCACGTACGCGCTGTTGCGCTTGAACTCCAGGCCGAGCGGCCGGCCGTTCATCTCCACCTGCGCGTGCGCGCGCGCCCGCACGCGTCAGCCCGCCGGTCTTCGCGGCGCTCAGCCAGCCGGCCCGCCGGCCGCCATGCCGCGCGCGCACCGCGCGCGCGCGCCGCGCGCGCGCGCCGCGCGTCCTGCGCGCAGGGACGTACGCACGGCCCCCTCTCCGCTTGAACTCGTGCTGCAGGGGCGAGGCAAGCGACCGCCCAGGCAGACAAGCCTGAGGAGCGTGCTCGCGACAGACACTGCATCAAAGAGCGCCGGCCAGGGGGCACCTTGCCGGTGATCTTGCCGCTGGTCTTGCGCAGCGACAGGATGTCCAGCAGCGTCGACTTGCCTGCCGCCCCGCACCCGGCTCAGCCTTGCCGCGTGCACCTGTGTGACATGTGTTTGATTTGCGCGCCTCCCCAGTCACACACTGACGCACAGGCGCCGCGAGGCACTTGCGATGCTGCCGCAGCCTCCGTCTGCTTCGTCGCGCCCCTGCTGCCCGATCCAGCGACAACCACATGTGCAGCGCAGCCAGGCAGTTAACACCGCGCTCTGCCTACTGAGCAGACGCGTTCATAGGCAGCCTTCTGCGCTGTCAGGCCGCTGCTGTTGTGCACGACCATCACAGCGCTCGCGTCGCGCAGCCGCTCACGCTCACACGCGCCCAGCGCCAAACGCGAAGCAGCCGCGGGGCTGCACACCTGCTCCGCTCGGTCCCAGCAGCGCCAGGCACTCGCCGGGCAGCGCCGCGCCCGAGCATGGGTGCAGCACCTGCGCGCAAAGCGTGGCTGCAGTCCTGCGGTGCCCCTCTTCCACTCCAAGCCAGAGCGCGCCCGCTGCGGCGCCTGCCAGGCGCGCAGCGCAGCAACGCCGTGTGCGAGCTCAGGCGGAACCGGGCGCAGCCGGACCCGCACGCGTCCCCACACGGCCAACGCGCGTGCAGCGCAGAGCGCCTGCCTGCGGCGTGCCGCGCGGCGCACAGCAGGCTGCTCGGGCGCGCCGGCGCCAAGCGAGCAGGCCCGCCTCCGAGACAGGGTGGCGCGCGGGGCTGCCGCGCGCGCATGCGCATGGGGCTGCAGCGGGCGCGCCTGCTTCATCTTGAGCGTGCGCTGGTCCAGCACGTGGCAGGTGATGCCCTCCCATGCCAGGTCCGCCGGGTACTGCACAGCCAGGCCCTCACCGCCGGAGGCCACCGGGGCCTTGTTGATGCACACCCAGCGCTCGCCCGTGCCGTCCTGGCCCGGGCGCAGCGGGCTAAGCGAGTGGCCGGCAAGCCCCACGGAGCCGAGCTGCCCGGGCCGGGAGGGGGGAGGAGGACACGGGGAGTGTAGCTAGGCCCATCGGTCCGGGTCTGTTGCTCCCCTGCCGGCCCGGGCTCTGCCTGCCAGGCAACGCACGGCCACGCTCTGCTGGGCCAGTGGCAAGCAGGAGATCCAGGCCGGACTCGGGGCCTGCGGCTGGACCGCGCGCGCGCCCTAGCCATTGCCCACTAGAGCTAGCTGAGGGGGCCATGCGCACCAGGCAGTCGCCGCGCCTCCACTTGGACGCATGCACCTTGGGCCGCGGCGGCGGCACGCCGGTAACCTCTGCATCCTGGCTCCAGTGGGGCGTTTCGGCCCCGTCATCCACGCGCGAGCGGTTGCGCAGCAGGGCGCGGGCTCGCCGCCAGTTCTTGCTGACCGCACCAGACACCTTCTCCAGGCTGTACAGGAGCAGTATGGCGCCCAGCACGTGCGCTACTATCACCGCAGGCAGCCATATTGCCAGCTGACTGCCCATGGCTGCCAATGCTCAGGTACCCTCACCCCCTATCGTTCACAGGTGCTGGCACACAGCCACAGGGAGGAAGCAGCACCGTCTGATGTGCCTCCTGAGCCTGTCCTTTCGTATAGTATGGATGCAAAATCAAAATACCCTGCTTATGCCCCTGCGTAAACCCTTGCGCACTGCGTGCGATAATAGTCTGGTCGGCCAAATGCTTGACATTAATGCTTTGTTTCCAATTGACTCTCCGTTACAGTTGTCTCACAGTTGGTCCAGCACAACACACTCATCACCAACCATGTTCTCACCACATCACCTGGCCAATCAGTCGCCAGCTTATGGGGCGCAAAACTTCCACACACATGTTCATCTGAAGGCCTATGTGGCTGCCTCTCACACGCATGCAATCTGATCAGATCAAAACACATGCAGTCCCAAGCCATGTACTGCTGCCGAATAAACGCACCACTCCAGCTCAGCGCGTTCAAGTCAGCTGCGCGCGCAGACGGCACAAGTTTCAAAGAACATCCTCGCACAGTTAGGCGTGCACTAGCTGGAGACTTGCATATTGGCAGCAGCAGACGCGCACAACAGCAGGTACATCACCATATGTGCAATGCATCCATGCTCAACACACAACGCGACAAGAAACACAGTGTGCTCAAGGCAAGACCTTCGTGCACAACACAAGATCCTGTCGCAGCCACCGGCTGCATGCTACAGCTGGTCACCTGGTCAGGGGGCCGGTCTGCTTCAGCGTCTCCTTGAACTGGTCGACGCGATCAGATTTGTCGCTGCCCGGGACAAAAGGCTGGCTCTGCGTACACGTTCCAGCGAGGTTAACGACATGCTCTGAATATTGCACTACTTATAACTGGCACAAACTGAACAGCCGTACAGGTCCTTGCATACTCTGATCGCAATAGCGCGCTACTTTGGGGATCTACACCTCTTGCAGCGGGTGACCATAACATGCTATGCACTTGGTCTTTATTGTATGCAATGGCACGTGCTGCCTGCATGGCCATTCATGTCCAACAGCCTCATCACCATGCTGAAGGCCGGGCATGCAGAGTGCAGCAGGCCATGCAGCCTGCATACCACCAGCTGACGTCTCCTCAGGCGCTGGCAGGAGACGGGTCAGGGCTGCGCCTGGCGGGAGCGGTCGCGGGGGCGCGAGGAGTCGCCAAAGGCATTGTCGAGGGTCGCGTCCTCCCGCGCCGTCTGGAAGGACTTGTCGTTGGACGTGGACTCCGCCATGGCTTGGCGCTGGCCCAAAGCGTCCTGACAGCATCCCCACATCCCCCCACTTGATATCCTTGAGCGGCACGAGCGGCACGAGACGTGCTAGACATGTGAGACAAACTTTGCTGCGGACTCTTGTGCGTTGCCCAAGACTACATCAAGACCGCAATCACACCCAAACATGCACGCGCTTCAGCAGGTTCATACTCAGCAAGCGCAGCTGGCTTCACGAAAAGCAAAGTTTGAACCAAAGAACAGGTAAAGGATGTGGTGCGCACACCTGGGGGCCATAGCCTGGCAGCTTAGGTGGGTCTGCGAACGCCGGAGACACCTGCGCAGACTCGCAATATCAACCACAGATTTAGCTCTGACCCACGATCAGTGCATGCATGCAGGCCCGACATTGAGACGTGGGGCCCAGCTAGCTAGCATACGCTTGCCAGGTCTGCGCCGTGCTCCCCTTGCGGCTCCGCTTGCCTGACAGCGGACGCAGGCAGGCCCCCGCGCATCAGGGATGATGATCCTATATTTAGCGCCAATGGAGTCGCACCGCGAGCAGCGCAGCTGCTGCCGCCGCTGTCAGCGCCTTGGCGCCGGGCAGGACGAAGCGGGCGGGTTCAGCAGCCTGTGCCCGGCAGACCGCCGCCGAACGGCGGGCGCCAGCGCGAGCGGGCGCGCGCGCAAAGGGCTTGCAGGAGGCTGCGGGCGTCATCATGAGCGACATTGTGTGCAATGTGTGCAAGAGCGAAGTAGGGAGTGACAGGCTGGGGCAGATGCAATCTGCAAAAAGCCGGGCGCGTCACCTTGGACCCCACCGACAGACCCTGGCTTTTCTGAGGCTGCCTGCCTCCTGTCCCGCCCGCAGGCTGCATGTACTCTGCCACCAGTTTGAGGTGAGACGCGAGGAGAGGGCGTGCAAGAGCAGCTGCTGACGCCCTCCGGTGCTTGTCAGGCCACCATGGGCTTCCGTTGCGACATCTGCGAGGCTCAGGAGGCCAACGTGTTTTGTTTCAACGACAATGCGGTTATGTGCGAGCAGTGTGACGTTAGGTGCGGGGCCTGGGCTTGCCGCCCACGGGATGTGAGTATGTTCCGTCAGAGTGGGTTTGCCCCTTTGCCGTAAGCTTGTATTGGCGTGATGCAGCGCCTGACTGGCGGCACAAAGCGCCGGTATTCTGCACGTGTATGGTGTAGGCGGCGGGGTTTTTGCTGACGCGCTGCGCCTCTGGTGGAGGCCTGTACGGTGAGAGCGTCACGGCAGCGCGGCGTGCCTGGGGAGGGGGGGTGGTGTATTGAAGTTCAGGAGGTAGTGGCCTGTCCTGTGGGCGTGCCTGTCTGGAGCCTGCAGACCATAGATGGCAGTGCCGCGCTGCGCGGGTGCCTGCTCAACTAAGTCAACTGCATGCAAGGCATCACGCGTGCGCGTGTTGCCCGGTGGCAGTCCAGGCGCTGCTACAGTGCGAGCGCTGCGTATCACGGGGCAGCATAGGCGCTTTGCGTGCTTTGCGCTGCGCTCGGTGCACCCGCCGCAGGGGCTGAGCCGTGGTCACCACGCACAGCCAGGCTAGACGGCTCTGTGAGATCAGGTGCTGTGACGTGCTGCGCTGTGCCAGCGCCTCTGCACGCGCGTCAGAGCACGGGCGTGCGCAACCTGCCACCTGAGTGTGCCGCGGGGGCTGACCTGTGGCCCTCCGCGCGCAGCATGCACACCGCAAACAAGCTGGCGACCAAGCACGAGCGCGTCGCGCTCAGCAAGGCGGCCGAGAGCCCGCAGTGCGACATCTGCCAGGACGGCGTGGCCGCGCTGTTCTGTGCTGACGACCGCGCGCTGATGTGCCGGCGGTGGGGCCCAGAGCGCGCCAGACCCCACCAGCGCCATGAGAGCTTGCTGGCTCATGCGCGGCCCTTGTTGCCTGACGCCTCAGGGAGGCCCGCTGCCCGGAGGGCCAGCACAGGAGTGTTGGCACACTGCCTGCACGCATAGGGTGTCTTGCTGTGTGCGGCCTGGCAGGCATGTCTGCCTATAACTTTAGGTCCATTGTGTCCGAGAGCGCTCTGTAGTGCTTTGCGCTTGCAGAGGCGGTAGACCGGCCACCTAAGCTGTTGCACGCACGTGCAGGTGCGACCTCATGATTCACAACGCGAACGAGCTCACCAGCAAGCACCGGCGGTACCTACTGTCAGGCTTTGCGCCGGGCCTGCGCGCGCTCGGCACGCCGGGCGCAGGGCCGTCTTTGGACCCCGGGCCGGCCGCAAATCCCGCGCGCCTCGCCGGCGGCAGCGCCGCGGCCGCGCTGGGCTCGCCCGGCGGCGGCTCCGCCGGCGCGGGGTCCTCGCTCAGCGACACGCCGCTGCTGCACACGGCGAGCGGCTCGGGCGGGCGCCTGGCTGCGCTGGGCGCGGCCGGCGGCGGCGGCGGGGGCGCGGGCGCCGCGTGGACGCCGGCGGACGCGCGGCACCGCGCAGGCAAGGCGCAGATGACGGCGCAGATGAAGGCGCAGGCGGAGGAGGCGCAGCGCGAGCTGCGCGAGGCGCAGCGCGAGGTGCGGCGCGCCTGGCAGGCGGAGGGTGGAGTACTTTGTGCGCATATCGGTCGCTGCGGGTAGTCGCTGCGGATGGCCGTTGCGGGATTTGCAGCCTGTTTTGGCGGCCTTTTGGCGCGCTGGCTGGCGACCAGGGTTGCGGAGCGGGGTTGCCTGGGCCGCAGGCCGCGCTTCTGAGGTGTGCAGAAGTTTCTGTGAGCCGCTGCAACACCTTGCCTGACAAGCGGTGTGTGCCCAGAAAGCAGCGGCGGGCATGCGGTGGGCGTGCGACGGTCTTCGCTGTCCTGCTACTGGGCTGGGCGGCAAGGTCCTGCTTCTGGGCGGCAGGGTCTGTGTGGGGTGCACGCCTGCCACGCTGCCACCCGTGACCTTGCCAAGCCCTGCCCTGAGCCGCGCGCGCGGCGCAGGCGGAGGCGCACCCGTTCTCGTCGCTGGCGGACATGTGGAACCAGCCGAGCAGCAGCGGCAGCGGCGGCGGGTTCACGCTCGCGCAGGAGCTGTTGGGCCTGCCCACTATCTCGCAGGGCTTCACCGCCAAGGTGCGCTGCCCGGCCACTGGCGAGTGGCAAGAATGAGGACGAGGTGATGTATATGAATGTATTCGTTCCAGTCTCACTGCATTAATAGCAGCACGGCGCTGGTGTGTGTGACGGGCTCGCGTGCTGGTCAATGCCAGGCCGCCTAGTCCCTGCCTGCTTGAGTGTGCTTAATTGGGGACGTTTGCTCCAGGATTGCATGTGCAGAGGGCGGCGTGCGCGTCCGGCGCCGGGCGGCACGCCAGGCTCTGACACCGCATCAGCAGAGAGCCCGAGGCCTATCGTGCGGCGCGCGGGGCGCGAGCGGCGTGCATGCGCGGCCGCAGGACATCGACGCGGCGTACATGTTCGAGGACATCGGCGACCTGGACGACGACCTGTCCTCGCTGCTCGTGCCCGACCTCGACCTGGGCCGCGCCGCGCCCGCCGCCGCGCTGGAGGCCGCCGCCAAGGCGGCCGAGCACGCGCTCGCCGGGCCCAGCATGCCCGCGGCCGGGCCCTCTGGTGCGCCGCGCCCTGCGCTGCGCCCTGCGCTGCGCCCTGCGCGTCTAACCTGTGATGGTTGGACAAATGTCTTCCCTGCCCCCTTCTCCTGGTTTGGGCCTGTGTACGGCCTATCTTGGCAGATGTGAACAGGGGCGCCTGGCTTGTCCGTTATCACGTTGCATTGCTATACTACGCTCTGGCTGCTAGCCATCAAGCGCGCTTCCTCTCTTGAGGAGACCTGAGCGCGCTGGCGAGGCGCAGCAGCTGGCGCGTCTCATGCATGCGCACACGCGCTGCAGTGGGCACTGTGTAAAGGAGCCATGTTGCTTGGCAAGCCTAGCCCTATCTGCAAGTTGCCGCCGGGCGTACCGTAAGCAAGTGCGTGCGCGCAGGTGCGTACACGCGGAGCACGCGCCTGGCGCACAGCCCGTCGCAAGACGGCGTCGTGCCGGACCTCAGCGCACCCGTGCAGGCGCTGGCCAAGCGCCGCCGCGCGGCCTAGGGCAGGACGCGCATGCGGGGCAGGGCGCAGAAGGATTCTGCACCACGCTGCTCGGCCGTCATGCGGGCGGGACGCGATTCTGGCGCAAACTGCTTGACGAGGATGTGTGAACAGCAGCGCAGCCGGAAGCCATGCCAAGGACGGGAGGCTGGTCGCAGCGAGCCCGCCTGCGGCAGGGGTTGGTGCAAACTCACGTGGCACAGAAGTGCTGCTCCGTCGTGGACGGCGCGCTCTTTGGTTACTCTCTGCTATCGGCTCGTGGCCACGCCCCTTCCTTAATCAATCAGCTCCAGGTGGGGGCCAGGGTGCCACCAGCGGCATGCGGCGTGCCCAGGCGCGCGCGCCTGGCTGCATGGGAGCCTCTGAGAAACTCGCAGACAATGGAGACAGCCGTGGGCGGGCAACAGTGCGGGGAGCTGTCTCGGCATGCTGAGGCTGTTACGGCCTGGCGAGGTCGAGGGTGGCCCTCAAGTCTGATGAGGCTGCCTAAGGAGGCTTTTTCCAAGACGTCCACCAGCAAACCGTATTGATGTGTCCCATGCGCGGTTGCCAAGCCATGTGTGTCTGGAGCCCTCAAGCGTCGGCTCCTGATGATGGTTCTAACTAGAGGAAGGCTCTTCTAGCCAACTCCGTGTTTTCCTTGCTCCCCATGCCTTATTCCCTGTGGGCACTATTTGCAGCCTCTGCGCTTGTGTGCGCACACGGCAATTTTGCGACGGGTACAGCCGCAATGTTGTGGCAGAGCCAATGTCAGGCTCGCCGTCACAGTCTTTCACCACTGTCTTCCACCGCTGGTGGTTGGCGATTTGGGTTATGGTTGGGTGCGGCGGTGGGTTCGCCAGCCGCGCTCAGCAGCGCCCCAAAGGGGTGTTTTATTCCTATGTGCAGGCCAGCTGTATAGCTGCCGAAAGTTGGCGCACACTGATTGCGCAGCGCAGCCTGTCTGTGGCGCAGGCTGCAACAACCTGCCCTCCTTTGCACATCCCGATCCTAGGGGTGCGTGGGGATGCCGATTCTAAGCTTGCTCGTTCAGCAGGCATCATCGGTGGAGGAGGTAGCAGATTACAGGAGGTGCTGGGCCTTAAAGCACTCTTTAACCCATTGTGTACACTGCCAGTCTCTGTATTCCTTGCGCAAACAGAGCAGTCAACATGAAGAGTGCTCAACATGGCTGTTGTTATTAAAAGTGGAATACCTACAGCTCAGCAGCAGACTCTGTCCTGGTGGCGGCCGCGCTGCCCCCGGCACCCTCGTGGCTGTCCAAGAATTCCAGGGCGACCGCGGCGTGCAGCGCGGCGCCGACCGGCAGCTGGCTCTCGTCCATGCGGAAGCGCGGCGTGTGCAGGCCATGCACGGAGCCGACCGACTCGTTGCGAATGCCCAGGAACGTCATGGCCGCGGGCACCGCCTCTGCGCGGCGCAGGGCAGCGCCGTCACCGCCCCGAGGTGGGCCGCGCCCACCCCCGAGGATGACGTCTGGGATGGCGCGGCGGCATGGGGGCGACGGACAGGCTCGGCTTTGCGCTGCAGGCGCGCTCGCGCCACGTGGAAGAGCGAGGCGTGCATGCGGCATCATGCTGCGCGGCTGCTGACCAAGCGGCCGCGCCTCCCGTGCGGAAAAAGACACAGCATGTGCAGACCATGCATGCGGCAGACTTGCGCCTGGGAGGGCGTTCTCAGTGGCGGGCGGACCGGCCATGAAGCCGAAGTCCTCCGCCGCCATGGTGGGCGCTTCCATGCGCAGGAAGTCCGCGCGGTCGCCCAGGGCCTGCGCCGCGGCCTGCACGCGCGCCACCATGGCGGGCGCATTCACGGTGGGCCCGTACGCGACGTCGCCCCAGCGCAGCGCCGCGGTGCACCCGTGCGCCTCCGCCGTGCTGCTGATCACCTGCCGCGCGCGCGCGTGCGCTGGTGAGCGCGCCCAACCCAACAGCGCACAGCAAGGCTGCCGGCTGCAGGGCGCGGGCCTCGCCTTGCTGCGGCCACGTGCAGACCATTTTCGCAGGTCAGACATGCTGCAAGGCACGACCGGGAATAATGAAAGAATGGGCAGGTCGCCAGGTGCCCCCGTTTGGCAAACAAATGTCGAGTGGCAGTTGCCTGCACAGAGAAGGGGCCGGATCCTCACGACCACGCCCCTCACAGCGGCTTGGGCTTCGCCGCCCCTGCAGGCGCGCCTCGGTGCCACGGCTGCACAAGCCTCACCCGACCTTCCGCCCTCACAACGCCATGGCCTGCGCTGCTGCGGCGGGCGCGCCTGGGCGACGCGGCTGCGCAGGCGCTCAAAGTGCTCCGTGGTGAGCGCGCGGATCGTGCCGGACAGCTCCACGGCGTCGGGGATCACGTTGGGCGCGCCCGGGCCTGCCCGCGAACAGCGCTTCATGACTCGCAACAGGCGAGTCAGACTTTGCTGGGCCGCGACAGAGCCGCTGGCCGCATGCAGCCTGGGTCGCAGGCACGGAAGGGAGCGCGGTCGCCAGAGTTGGCGCGCGACGTGCAAAGCGCGCAACGGCGCCGCACAGGCAGCTGTTAGCAGCCCTGAAACAACTGTGGGCTCGCCTGTGTTGAACTCGGCCACGGTGACCACCGCGGCCGAAGTGGGCGAGGTCTCGCGCGACACCAGCGGCTGCAGCGCGGCGACGATAGCCGCGGCCGCCACCACCGGGTCAACCGCCAGGTGCGGCATGGCGCCGTGGCCGCCGCGCCCCTGCACCCTCGCCCAGAAGCGGTCCGCCGCCGCCATCAGCGTGCCCGCCTGTGCGCGGGCGCGCCCATCGGCTGTCCGTGCGTTGTCGTGGCGTCGTCCTAGGACCAGCCTCAAGCGCCATCTGTGCTCAGCTCCTTCAATGCATACTGCGCTCAGTAGAAGAGCGGAACATGCGAAAGCCGTGACGGATCATCACACATGCGGCTGTCACGAGGTGCACTTCAAGCGAGAATGCAAGCCCTGTTGTGCAGTGCCGAGGATGCACACGCTCAGCTAGCCAGCTTATGCAGCGCTCACGCAGCTCAAAAATGAGGCACACGCCCGCAGTAACTTTGGGCTTCACAATGATACAGGCCAGGCATGCGCACGGCCGCAGTGCCAACCGGCAGCCCCAGCCAGGCGCGCTGCTGCTAGGTCGAACACACTGCATAGGGGGTCCCATCCGCACGCGCGTGGCCACGGTGCCGGACGGCAGCCCCGGCCAGACGTGGATGGCGTGCGCGCCCGCGGCCCCGGCCAGCGCCCCCGCTTCCACCATCGCCGCGCCGCCGGCGCCGCCCTCCTCGGCCGGCTGGAACAGCAGGCGCACGCTGCCGCGCAGGCGGCCCGCCGCCGCGCGCGCCTGCAGCAGGCGCGCGGCTGCGCGCGCGCCGCGGGACAGGGCCTGTCTTGTGTTGGCGAATGCGGTGGTGCTGACGGTGTGGGCTTGCATTGGCGGCGCCAAAATGACAATTATTATCGCTTTTTTTTTTGCTTCTAAAAATTGTGTTCAAGACCATTTCTTTTATCTAGTCAATAAGCAAATTACCAGGTAGTAACAGACACCATACGGTGCATGCCATGCATGAGATGTGCCTGAGGTGCGAGATGCAGCCTGTGACCTACATTCGCTTGCAGCCTTGGTAACTTACAGGCACGGTCTGCAGTCATGCACGCTGCTTGAGAGCGCGCGGCGCACCGCCCAGCAGCATGGTCATGTGCGTGTCGTGACCGCAGGCATGCATCTTGCCCGGCTTGGTCGACCCGAAGGCTTCCGTGTCGGCCGCAACGTCCTCCTGCACGACGCCGCTAAATATAATGGTTATATTTACAATCATGGTTGCCACCTGAAACTCTGGTGGCCTCTGGTCCTCTGTGAACCTCTGTTGCTGAGGGCAGCAGGACGTCTTGGAGACTCGCGCATGAATGCGCACAAGGCAGGGGCGTGGGCCTCGCACGAGGATGGGGAGCGCGTCCATGTCGCTGCGCAGCGCAAACACGGGCTCCCCGTCGCCGATGGTCGCCACGATGCCCTGCTGCGCCACCGGGTACTTGTACGCGATGTGGAGCTCATCCAGTACCCGCCTGCGGCAGCAATTGGCCTGCATTTAAAGCAGAGTGAGAGCCTGCGCACAACGCTTTATTGCCCGCCGGCAGGCAGCTCGGCGCCGTGGCTGCAGGAGGACAACGGCCCTATGCGGGGCATGAAGGGATTGAGTGCTGAGCCAGGCAAGTCCTGGAGAGCACTGGCTGCCTGCAGAGCACTGCCACCTCGAACACGCTGATGCTGTTCTAAATAAAATACAGCAACACAGCAACGCCCATTTCCCTCAGCTTGCAGGCTGGAGCACACTGATGTAAAGCACCAGCCCTTATCTACAAGCCTGATATGCAGGAGCATTGGCAGCTGTACAGCAGCAGGGCCTGTGAACATCGGTTGAACAGGTTGCCCTATTGCCGCACCTGACATACGCGCTCGTCTCTGGAAGGTCGTACAGCAGCTCGGGTATCCTGTGCAGGTCCCTGACAGGCACACAGAGTGTCAGCATGGGCTGGTGACAAAGAGTGCATGCACATTAGTAAGAGCACCTGCACATCAAACAGCCATGTGTCCTTGCTTTACCTTCTGGTGCTGCTCAGCCACGGCTGCAACGCTTCGGCCTCTGAAAGCAGGCCTAAGGCGCCTGTGCTAGCGAGCGTGCTGGGTGCTAGATGCACCACGCCCAGGAAAAGCTGCACCAGGCACAGAGCTATGAAAGGAGTATTCATCTTCATCTTGTATACCGGAAGGACTTCGCAATGTCTCTTCATCTCTTGTCAAAACATCCAGCCAAAAAGGGGTTTATTAACCTAATGCATAGTACACTCGCCGAGATACGCGACGACTCGCTGTGCGCCGGCCTCTTCCGCTTAACATCCAAGCGGCACACAATGCTCGGAAGGGGCTCGAGACCGACCTGACATACCGACTGAGGTCGATCTGCGGCGATGGACGTCCCGGCTTGGCGGTTAGCCTTTGTCTTTGCCGCTGCGGTGGCCGCGATACTCGCAGGTGAGCTGCTTGTGATGGGCGCAGCGGCATGGTGCCTGACAAGGGTCAGCTCAGTCGAGCTGCCAGCAATCCGTGCCATGACCTGGCACCAGAGCCCGGCGAGGCCGAATGCGAGCACCGCCAGCTGTGTTGCTGTGCTGGTTATGCTGCAAAGCTGGTGTTGCAAAGCCACAAGTATGGCGCGTACCAGCGTGGGCACTCTGATGTGGCAGTTGGTTCTTGGCCAGCTTGGTGCTTAGACCTGTGAGGTAGTGGTAGACAGCACTGTGTGCAGCGCGGCGGCAGCGCTGACTGTGGCGATGCAGGACGCTGTCTTGCGTGGGGCAGACCGCCACTGCAGGTGATTGGGAAGCGTACTGCGCCGTACCAATATTAACGGTGCAGGCGTGCCCCTGCGCGCAGGCCGCTGCCAGGCAGACTTTATCCGCGTCCAGAACGGCGTCTTTGTGCAGGATGACTGCCGCGAGTGGTACTTCAGCGGGTACAACACCTGGCAGGTGCGCCCAGGTGGCCTGGCAGCCCTTGCGGCCGCTGTGACGCACTGAAGCCACCTGCTTGCGCATAAGGTCACAGCCTGACGTGCTGTGCGGCGCGCAGCCCATCGAGATGGCGCTGGATATGTGCTGCGGGGGCCGCGACGGCCTGAACGCGCAATTTGCCGAAGCAGGTGCGGCGGCGTGGATGCTTCCCGCTGTGCCTAGTGTGGCAGGCATGTATGCGGGCCTGCAGCAACCGGACAGAGACGCCGATCAGCAGGACAAGCGGCTGAGCTGGACGTAAAAAACTCCCAGCACCGTTGTCCGCCTCTCAGAGTGCACCTGCCACAGAGCGAGACATGCGCTCTGCTTGGCCAGCAGCTCAGAGCGGGAGAGTTCCTTTGCACCTGTGGACGGCACACGGAAGCCTGCCCTGCATGCGCGCGCAGCGCGCAACAACATGGGCGTGGTGCGCTTCTTCGGCTTCCCCGCGATGCGCGGCTTCAACCTGCAGACGCGGCCGGGGCAGTACACGGAGCAGGCGTTTGTGGGCATCGACCGCGTGATCGCGGCTGCTGCAGACCATGGGTGCGCGCCGCCCTGCGGAGCTTCCAGGGAAGCCGCGACTGGTTGTTCAAGTCATCTCTCCTGTTATAGCACTGGCATGAAAGGCCTGCAGGCTGCCGTGGCAAGAGTAGTGCTGCAAGTAGGTGTGTGAGACACACTGGAGTGGCAGGCATCGGGACAAGCATGTCCATCACCCTATCCTGTACAGGCTCACCGACATCCTGCGTGCGTGCACACCAGTGTGCAGCTGCGTGACCAGCGCCGCGCGCGCAGGCTCAAGGTGCTCATCGCGCTCACGAACAACTGGAACTACAACGACCTGCAGACGGACTGGAAGTGCGCGCCTGCCTCCCCAGCCCTGCATGCAGCACGCCGTGTAGCTCATGTCTGCTTTAGGGTAGATTAGGGCTGACCACCTCATAGTGCCGCCTGCGACAGCAGCTCTGCATGCAGCAGATGGGTTGTAGGTTGTGTGGCTTGTGTCTGCACGCGCAGCTCCGCGGGCCGACCCCACTGTGTTGTCCATCAGCGCCTGGTTCCGTATGCGCGCGACGCCGCAGGGGCCACATGCCCTCTGACGCCTGCCCATGCCTTGGGCAGGGACGCCGCAGGGCCCTTGCATCGGCTATCGTGCGACGGGCTCACTCACGCGCAGGTGCAGTAGCGCCTGCACGGGGCTGAGGCCGCATCGGCGTCGCGTGCGGCCGCAGGTGCAGCTATACCAACTGGTCCAGCAGCGCGACCCAGTGCGACGACTTCTTCTCCGACCGCGGCGCGATCCAGGCGTACAAGGACCACGCGCGCGCGTTCCTGGGCCGCGTCAACACGCTCACCGGCCGCGCCTACAGCCAGGACGAGACCGTCTTTGGTGCGCCCTACCCTACGATCTTCATGCGCCCTACCCTACCCTATGCGCCTGGCGCCCAGGCGCCCATCCGGCCTGCAGCGCCCCGCTCTGGGCGTGGTCGCCACTTGCGCCGCGCCAAACAGCGCCATGCCAGGCAGGCATGAGCCTGCCCAAGATGCGCACCGTCCAGGCGCAGCCTGCCGTACCGCTGGGCTGCCCGGTCGGGTGCAGAGGCGGCGCGGCGCGCGCAGGCTGGAACCTCATCAACGAGCCGCGCTCGGCCAAGGCCAACGGCGCGGCCGAGGTGCAGGCCTGGGTGGCGGAGGTGGCGCCGTTCGTCAAGGCGCTGGCGCCGCGGCAGCTGGTCACCATCGGCGAGGACGGCTTCTACCAGGCCGGCAACTGCGAGGCCTCCTAGTGCGCCCCAGGCTTGGGTTAGAGTCAGGCAAGGGTGGGATAACTAGGTCCTCTGTCGCATCAGGGACGTGCATCGCGGCAGCAGTTTTCAGGATACCGGCGCTGCCTGTCACGGGGGTGGCCGTTAGGCCCAGTGTGTGCGTGCGAGCTGATGACCCTTGCACACCTTGCACGACAGCTCTAGCGCGGAGCTTTGGGTCAGAGTGTTTGTGCTGTGAAGTCAGTGACCCCATCCCGAGAGCACTGCGCATGACCAGCACTGCTTCAGCGACCTCATGGGCAGGCTGCTTGCATGGCAAGCACTAGAGCAAGGGCCCTGGCCCGACTGGCGGCTGTCCGCGCGCAGCATCAACCCGGTCAACAACGGCGGAGGCGGCTCATGGCCCATGCAGACCGGGCAGGACTTCCTGCCAAACCACCTGGGTGCGCACGCGCGCACGCGCTGCCCGCCACCAGGGCGACTCTGGGCAGGCGCAATGTCATGTTGTGTTCACTGCACACTGCGACACGTGACGGGCAGCTTATGCAGGTATGGTATAAGCGCCCCCTGTAGAAACACGACATGTAGGAACACGCAGGCTGCTCCTCTGTACAGTCTGCATCTGCGCGGCGCCCCAAGGTGTGAATATGCGCGCGCGCGCAGTGGACGGCATTGACTTTGCAGCCGTGCACCTGTGGCCGGACAACTGGGCGCGCACGGACATGCAGTTCAGCCAGAACTGGCTCTGGTCGCACCTGGTGCAGAGCGAGCGCCGCCTGGGCAAGCCGCTCGTGCTGGAGGAGTACGGCAAGGACGTCGGTGCGCGCCGCGCCCCGCGCCCTCGCTTCCCCCGCCGCTGCCTCCTTCGCTCGCAAGCCGCTCGTGAACATGCATCATGGCGTTTCCCCCTGCTATTCAATTACTGATCCGCACGTCCGCAGACAACTTCTGAACATGCGCGCCTTCATCATCACAAGCACGTGTACAACTGCCACGCGCACCCATTCTGCTCATTTACTTCCCTCTGTGCAGCTCGGGACTCGGGGAACCAGTGGGGGCCTGTTCCGGCCGGCGCCGCCCCCAGCCGGCGCAGCCCTGCAAGCGCGCGCGCGGCGGCGCGCAGGCTACTTCAACGGCGACGCCAGCACGGAGTACCAGACCTTCACGGAGCAGTGGCAGCACTACCGCCAGGCGTACAACGTCGCCGAGCTCAGCCTGCAGCAGGGCCGCGGGCTCAAGGGCATCATGTTCTGGCACTGGGCCGGCGTGGACGACAACGCGCCCAACGGCGAGGGCTCCACCATCTGTGCGCCCGCGGCCTCCGCGCCGAACTAGGTCTTACACCCTCACGCTTACCATGTTAGGGCGCCAGACAGGGTGGACAACGATGCGTTCACCGGCGAGGGCTCCACAATTTGTGCGCCCCCGACCTCGCCCGCCCGCAGGTCTTAAACCCTCGAGGGCACCATAGTTAAGGCGCTGGGTCGGCGCAGACGGCGGCGCGCCCCCCGGCAAGGGGCCACATCACACTCTGCTTGCACCACAACCCGATTGCAAGTCCTGCCATGCGGTGCACGTGCTGCCTTTTACGCTCTTACGCCTGTACTGCTGCCATGTCCACCTCCGTCCCAATCACGATTTACCTCGGATTGCGCAACTGGTTATCCCGCAGCACGAGAGGTCCATGCCTCTACCTGTGACGGCATCCTGTGACGGTACCCTGGTAGTCCTCAACAAAACAAGTGCCTGTGCACCCTGCCCCAACCCGTTTGCAGTATCCCGTCTCCAACACCCGCCTCTCCCTGAGAGCGGCTGCCGCGTTGCGCGCAGTCTCATCCTCCGGCGTGTGGCGCGACATCATCGTCCCCTTCAGCGGGGAGGTGGCCGCCTTCAACGCCAACGCATCGCGCCCGGTCGTGCCCAACTGCGTGCCCGTGCGCAGCGCGGCGGGCGCGCCCGCGGGCGCACAGGGCGGGGCGGGCGCCAACCCTAGCCCTGGCTCCGGGGCCAACCCGCGGCCGGCCAACACAGCGGGCCGCCGCCTGAAGCAGATCGGGGGGATCGACCCGGGCGTGCTGCCCGCGGACACGGCGAACGCGGCAGCCTTCCCGGAGACTGCTTCGGCAGCGCCGGCACCCACCACTGCGCCGGGGACCGGCAGCGGTGCAGGGAATGTTGCGCCCGGGGTGCGTGCCCCATCCTGCACAGTGGAACGCCCACCTTCTGCACAATCATATTCCCAAGAGCCTAGTCCTAATAACATGCCTGCTACATTGTGACACGCTCAACTACACCCTATCATGCCCACTACACTCGCCCTTGCTTTATCAGGTGGGTACTGTTTTGCACAGGTGTGCACAGCTGCTACTCGCACCTCAAGTAGCAGGGTAGGGTGCGCTGTGGCCATACTGGAAACACAGCATTACGTAGCTGACTACTGGCAAGCTGTGCCGCAGGCTGCACCTGCGGTGCGGACGGGGCCCCGCCTGCAGTGGGCGGCGTCCGGGACGCCGGCCGCGGCAGTGCCGGCTGTCGCCATCGACCCGATCACGCCTGTCGTCCCAGCTGCAACGCGCGCGCCCGCGCCAGTGGCTGCGCCCATGGCGCCAAACCCTGCCACAAACCCTGTGGCACCGGTCATCCCGGCCATGAACCCTGCGGCGCCCGTCGTCCCGGCTGTGGTTCCTGCGGCGCCCGTCGTCCCAGGCGCCACGCCCGCGCCTGTGCCGCCCGCTGCGCCTGTAGATACGCCGGCGCCGGTGGCGGCGGTCCCTGCGGTGCCGGCGACTCCAGTGGCGACGCCGGCGCCAGCGGCGGCGGCGCTGCCAGCAGACACGCCGGCGCCCGTGGTGCCCGAACCTGGCCCTGCCGCAAACCCCGCAGCGACGCCAGTCCCGGCCGCCCCCGTGCAGCCGAAGCCGGCCGCCGCGGCCGCGCCGCCAGCCGCGGCGCCCGGGGCGGAGGCCGCCGCCGCTCAGCCCGTCGACATCACGCCCCCGCCGGCGGCAGCGGCGGTGCCGATCTTCCCAAACCTGCCCGCGCCGGCTGCCGAGCAGCCGGCCACCCCGGCCGCCGCTCAGCCAAACCCCAACCCAACCCCGGTCGAGCCGGCCGCCGTGCCGACGCAGCCGGCCGCAGCGGTGCCCGCAGCGGTGCCGGGCGCGGTGGCCCCCATCGCCGGCCCTGTTGTCGTCCCTGCGCCGGCGCCTGCACCGCTGCCTGCCGCGCCTGCCATACCTGCGCCCGCGCCAGCGCCCGCGCTGCCCGCCGTGCCGGCGCCCGCGCCGCTGCTCGCGGCGCCCGCCCCCGCGCCGGCCGCGCCGCAGCTGCCAGGCTTCCTGGGGTCGACCTTCCGGACGCCCGCCGGCCTGAACGCTGGCAACGTCAACGCGGCGGTCACATGCGGAGCCCCCTACTAGGCGGTCACATGCGGAACCCCCTACTAGGGTGGGGATTTGTATTCTTGCGTGCTTTGGAGGGAGGTCTGGCTCTAGCGAGAGTTGCCTGCAGCGTTGCGGGCGCTCGCAGGCCGCACACAGTCGAGCGGTGTGAGTGGCGTGAGGGCTTTGGGTGCTGGCCAGCCTGGGCGGCCTGCGTGCCAGGAGCGGCCCTGTCGTGCAGCCTATATGAGCGCTTGTGTGCATGCGGCGCCAAGAAGCAGCTATGATGATGGGTTCGGCCTGCCCGCACTGCCCGCCTTCAGAGCGCTGCGCATGTGTGCGAGGCCGCACGGATGCAACGAGTCTGAGCGGGCATGCCTGCTTCGCTGGACGCTGTCTGCCGTCGGCTCCCCCGCCGCATTGGCTTCTTGACGGCCCGAGCTTGAGTGCATGAAGGCCAGCTTGCAGCGAGTAGCATGCCGCTGGCGACCGCCCTCGAGGCTGCCGAGGGCGATGCAAAAGGTGCAGGGACACTGGGCTGGCTCTACATGATGTTGTTGAATGCGGCGGGCCTGGGTTGTGTGTCTGCGCGGGACGTCGAGCAACCTCCCTTGATTTATACGTCTCTATTGACGCCCCTTGCTTGAGGCAGAAGAGAAGCTTGCATTGTCAAGTGCGCTGCTGCGCATGCAACGGCGGGGTCTTGCTGTTTTGGCGCTGCCGCCACAGTCTGAGTCTGTATGAGTCGTCGTCTAGCTCTAGGTGTTTAGGTGGTCGTGAACTTGGCAGCATGAGCGCTTGGCGGCATGTAGCTTGTCACCACTGGACTGCCTTTGGAGCAGGGTGTTCTTTTGGGTTGCGCACTGTGGTCCGCAACCGCATTGTTGAATGCTTTTGGCAGCGCATGCATGTTGAGGCTGGACTTTGCGCATCAGCCGTCTGCCACCCATGTACTTTGCCGGCTGGATGGCGTACTGGAGGGCTCCAGCATGTATACTGCTGCGCACACTGCCATTGCCATGTGGCGCATCTGATCACGTGGAGCACGGGTGTAACTGTATTACAACCACACCCTGCCATGTACTTTAGATCCAGTACCTACAGCATATCGCTGTCCTGCTGCATAGGAGGTATCCATACATGTCGTATTACGGGTAGGCCATAGCACAGCTGCGCTCCAGTCTGCCCGGCCCGTCATGGCATCAACGTCCCCGCCGCCACCCGTCCCAGCGCCACCCCTGCTGCACAGCACCACACGCGGCAACGCTGGCACAAACGCAACAATCAAGTCAGAGGTACATGCGTTGCAAGAGCAAGCTCACCTCCTTGTCCGCCCCAAGGCTTAACGCCAACCTCCTGCTCGCCTGACTACATGCACTGCTCACCACAGGCGCTTGATTGTACACACAGAGTCAGACAGGCGGCATGCATGCGGCGCAGCCTGCAACAAATGGTGACACAACGCGCCCCAAAGAGCCGAGCCGCGCAAAGAATGGCCCATCTTGACCCCGTCCTGACGTCCACTAGCAGCGCTCGGCAGCTCAGCAGCGTGGCGCGTAAAACAAAGCCCGTCAGCTTGGCGTTCCGCGTGCTGTTCAGCGCAGGGTCGCTTGTTCGCATGCTCACTGCTTGCTTCGGTACTTCAGAGTTCAACGTCAGCTGAACCGCTGCGGGGGTGCTGAGCTTGGCCACAGCCACCTGGGCTCCTCAGCCACGGACGCCGACACCCCAGCCACCTAGCGCTGCAGGCGGCTGATGCGCCGCAGCAGCCGCATGCGCAGCATGAACAGGGAGAAGAAAACAGACGACAGCTTGTCCGCCAGAGACGCCTGACGACCTGGCATGCTTTTTGCGGCAGCACTGGGTGCGCAAAAGGCGCCAGCAGCCTGCCGGCAGCCAGCGAGCTCGACTGGCTCCCGTCCAACCGCCTCCAGGACTTGCTGGTCAGCGATAGGCTGAGCGCCTCCAGGCGTAAGGTTTAGGGTTAGGCTCAGCGCTTCTGGAAGTTGATGGTGCGCAGCACGACGATGGCCATGAAGATGAAGAAGGCTGAGAAGGCGACCAGGGTGCCGACGACCCGGCCGATGTCATGCAGCTGGTAGCCGTACGTGTCGCTCAGGTACGCCTTGATCGTGGTCGTGCCCCCGCCCGGGATGGCCACCTGCGAGCCCCGCACCGCGCCAGCCTGAGGCGTGTCGCAGGCGCCGACCCTCTTGCAGTGCAGAGGGACCCTACTGAAAAGCATTCAAATGCGCGCGTAAAGCGTTTCCGGTCCTTCAGCTCCAAGCTTACGTTATGCCTGCATCACATGACATTATCACACCTACATCACGAGCAAGCAGGGCGCAGGACGGCTTAAATGTCCTGACAATCCCCAGCCTGCCCGAGTCGCATCAGGATGTCTGATCTCTATGTGAGTCGCATAAGGATGTCTGGGTGCAGGGTCGCGGCAGGGTCCGGCGCAGCTAGGCCGCCCGGAACGCGCTGGGCCCGAGGCAGGCGCAGCAGGCGCGGCGCGCGCAGACTTGCGGTAGGGTTTGGTCAGGATCGCGGCAGGGTCCGGCGCAGCTAGGCCGCCCGGAACGCGCTGGGCCCGAGGCAGGCGCAGCAGGCGCCGCACGCGCAGACTTGCGGTAGGGTTTGGCGCAGGGTCGCGGCAGGGTCCGGCGCAGCTAGGCCGCCCGGAACGCGCTGGGCCCGAGGCAGGCGCAGCAGGCGCGGCGCGCGCAGACTTGCGGTAGGGTTTGGCGCAGGGTTGCGGCAGGGTCCGGCGCAGCTAGGCCGCCCGGAACGCGCTGGGCCCGAGGCAGGCGCAGCAGGCGCCGCACGCGCAGCGCCAGTCCTGCGCGCCGCGCTCGTACGGGTGCTCCAGCAGCACCGGGCCGCGGCCGATGTGGACCACCTGCGCGCGGCGGCCGCCCCCTCGGCGCGCGGGCAGGAGCGCCCATGATGCCGCCACCTGCCTCGCAGCTCGGCACACACACTCGCGCGCTCTCCTGTGCCTGTGCTCCATCCAGGCAGAACGCGTAGCTCTGCCGGCCGCCCACCTTGTCCCGCTGAGCACAGGCTGCCTCGCTGCGTGTGCATCCCATGCACCTCCAGAGTAGGTCTCTGACAGACCTATGAAGACCACAATGTACATGGTCCGGGCGGACAGACTTCAAAGGCATCGGCGCTGCGCGTGTGCGGCTACCTGCAGCAGCAGACAAACAGGGCGCCCGCGCAGGGTGGCACGGCAGCGCCGGTCCGGGGCGCGCCTGCAGCCGCGGCAGCGCCGCGCCGCCGCTCGTGACCGGGAACTGCTGCCAGGCAGCGTCCGCGGCGTCGCAGGCGCCCAGCAGCCGCCCGCGCGCGGCCACCTCGGCTGCCAGCCGCGCGTCCAGCGCAACGGCGGCCGCCTGCACGTTCAGCCGCACCAGGCCAACGGGCGCGCCGCCACCCGCCCACTCCAGCGCCACCGCCACGTCCCACAGCAGCAGGCACAGGCGCGCGAGGCGGCCGTGCAGGCGCAGCGTCGGCCCCCGGACCGGCTGCATCCCCCCAGCGTCCGCGTCCGGGTCGGCGGCGGACGCCGCGTCGCGCTGCGCGCGCACCCAGCCGTCCACGGCCTTGATGCGCAGCGCGGTGAGGCCGGCGGGCACGTCGCAGGCCGCGCCGGGCAGGCCCACGCGCGGGTGGCTGATCGCCAGCGTCTCCACGCGCGGCGGCAGCGCGCGGAAGAACGCGGCGAGGTCGAGCGCGCGCGCGCCGGCGTGGAAGCGCGTAAACAGCAGCGAGACGTGGCGCAGGCCGGCCAGCCCGCGCGCGAGCAGCGGGCCGCCCGCCGGCCGCTCCACCGCGCTGTACAGGCACAGCGCGTCCGGCCGCAGCGCGGCCAGCCACTCCGGCGGCGCGGGCACCAGGTGCTGCTGCAGCACGGCCGCGGCGGTCCGGCAGCCGGGCGGTGCGCAGATGAGGGCCGCCGCGCGGCGCACGCGCGCCGTCAGGCTGAGCGACAGCGCCAGCCGCTCCAGGCTGCGGCAGTGGCTGAGGTCCAGCTCGTCGTCCGCCTCCCAGGTGCCGGCCTGGCCCGGGCGGCGCCGGTGGTGAGGCCCGGGCATGACAGGCGGTGCGCTGCTCGACCGCGGCCCACCGCGAGCGACAGCCATGCAAGCGTTGTAGGCGGCGCGCTAATCGACCGTGGCCAGCCGCGATCAATAAGCACGCGAGCGTCAGAAGGTTCGTGCAAGTGGTGCCATGCAGCGCTCTTCTGAGGGTGGGGCTCCCAGGAGGGGCGCGCACCAGGGACAGCGTGCGGAGAGCGGTCAGGCCGGCCAGGGAGGCCAGCAGCGGGGCCGACAGCCGCAGGTCGTCCAGCAGCAGGTGCGCCAGGCGCGGCAGCGCCGGCAGCTCCGCCACGTGCACGCCGGAGACGTGCAGCGCGGCCAGGTGCGGGCTCGCAGCGACCAGGCCCCGCGCCCAGCCCGCGCGGTCGAAGGTCCAGCCGGCGCCGCCGAGCAGGAGCTGCAGCGCGCGCAGCCGGCCCGCGTGCCGGCCATGCTCCGGCGCGGGCACGTGCACCTCGGCGCCGGGCGGGCGCGCGCGCGTGAGGTCCAGGCGCAGCGCGCCGGCGGCGCGGAAGTTCGCACGCAGCCAGTGCAGGTAGCCCTCGAGCGCCTGCGGCGCGGCCGACGCGGCGGAGCGGGGTCGGCATGCCATAATCAACAACCGCACGTCTGTCCTGTGCCTACGGCCCGCATGCAGTGTCGGAGCTGTGCTCGCACCGTCCAGCGGCTGTGCCCGCAGGAGTCCGTGGTCTGAAAGGCCAGCTCGGCGGGGACCGTCTCGCGCAGCTCGCGGCTCGTCTGCGCGAGCGTGCGCGCCCACTCCGCCACCGGCAGCTTGTCCGCGACGAGCTGCAGCACCTCGGGGCTCAGGTGCCTGCGGCGGCGGCACAAGGCTCACATGTGGTGCTTCGGCTCCCTGCCGGCGTGCAGTCACAAGCATGCACACCATGGCAGCTGCGAGCTTGCCGAAGCGAGGCTCTGCTAGGAGAGCGGGTGCGGCTGTACCTGAGGGTCACTGGTGAGCCCGGGCGCGACGGGGCGCTGCAGAGCTCCACCTTGGACGGGCAATCGCGCTCGCCCTCCATTGCTCGACAGCAGGCTGCGCTTGTGCTGGATGCTACCATCTTTTTATCTCTCTGCCCGCCCCGGTCGTGCGTCAGTTACACTGCAGGCGAAGCGCAATGCGCGTGGCACACATTAGAGAGGCTACCCTACCCCAGGCAAGCCCAAACTGGCTGCATGCCGATGGGCTGATGTCAAAAGGCTGCCATCGCTCGGCATCTTCAGTGCGCACAGGCATGCTAGCTGCATAGCACGCGCTCTCCACAGGTCAGACAACATACCGAGGAACCTGACCCCTGTCTCAAGTGTCCGTACGGCGCCGTCAACGTAGTGGACACGTTGGGCAGGACCACAGAATGCACAACAAACAACGCTCTGGAGCTGAATAAAGACCTCACGCAGTACAGACATGCGCTATTCTCAGCACGGGGTGCGCTGTTCGACACGTTGCGCTACGAACAGTGCCGAGCACAGGGGTGGGGGCATACTTGCAGCTAGCATGTAGTGTACTGGCGTGCTGGGGGCCTGAGACGCACATGCGGAACCCAAAGCAGTCCGCGCACGACCGCTGTTCCCTGGACTATCGTGAGCCGGTAAAATATCACCGTGTTGCGGCCTGTGCGGAGGGCGGCGTGGCCTTCAGCTCGTTGGGCGTCGCCTGGCCCGCCGCGAACGCCTGCGCGCTGGGGTGCGTGTCTTGCGATGCCCAGCGGCCTGCGTGCCATGCATGCGCACGGCCGGGCGCGGCGCGCCTGCAGGTTTGCGACGGTGGCCGCGGCGATGTTGGCCAGGGCCTCGCGCGTCAGGAACGCGCTGTGCGGCGTGATGAGCACGTTGGGGAACGTCTTCAGCAGCTGGAACTTCCTGCGGCCGGGCGCGCCGACAGTCGGTCAGGACACCGCAGGATACTACACCCTTTTTGCCACCGTATTCTGTCGTACGACCCGGCGCCGCGCAGCATGGGCTGCACTGCCGCGGGGCAGGCCCGCTCACCTGTCCCAGACCTTGAAGCCGTCGCTGAGGCTGGCCGTGCGCCAGTCCTTGAAGAAGAGGGACCCTGCGCGGCGCCGCGCAGGTGTCGCTGGGTCCGGGAGTGGGCGTGCGGGCATGCTGTCACTGTGCTCGGTGCAGGTGTGCGGCCGGACAGGCTCATGGTCAGTGTCCACTTCCCAGCCGAGCTGTCCGATGCAGGTTACTTGCTGCCAGGCTGGGTGCGCGACAGGGTGCGGCGCGGCAAGGTGCGGGGCGCGCCCTCGCGCTCGTAGACGTCGAGCGCGAGGCCGCCCAGCTGCCCGCTCTCCAGCGCGTCGCAGGCGGCGTCCGCATCCACCAGGCCGCCGCGCGACACGTTGACCAGGATCGCGCCGGGCTTCATCCGCGACAGGCTGCGCACGCTCAGCCGCCTCACACCGTCTCAGGCGCCGGCTCACAGCGGCGCGCGTCAGGGGCGCACCAGCGCGGCGGCTGGTCTGCCTGAGGGCCGTTTGGCGGCAGCCTTGCTGTGTTGCAGCGTGCGCCGACAGGTGCTGCGACCCCACGCAGCCTCGCATGCGGCGGGCATGCGGCACTTTGCAGATCCACCACTTTCAATACATGCGCATGATATTTTCCTACACGATCAGTTCACATGTGTGACGGGCACGCATGCAGTGCCCGCGCACCTACACACACACACACGGTGCCACGCGCTAATGCCCGCTCCATGACCAGGGTATGATTCAGACCTGGAACAGCACCATGCACTGCGCTGCGCCGCGCGCCTGTCCGCGCTGATCATGTGGTGCGTCGACGGCAGCAGCGGGCAGTGCAGCGACACGATGTCGGCCTCCTGCAGCAGGCGCTCCTTGCCGACGTACTCGACGCCCAGCGCGATCGCTCTGGGATCCTCGCGGATGTCATGCGCCAGCACGCGGCAGCCAAAGCCCTGCCCGCCCAGGCCAGGAGGCCTGCGTGAGGCGGGACGCGCCACGGGAGGCATGCGAGCGCGGCGCCGCAGCGGCGCACCCGGAAGATCTGGCAGGCCGCGAGGCCGATCGCGCCGGTCCCGATGACGCCCACCGTCTTGGCGCGCAGCTCGAAGCCGACCAGGCCGGACAGGGAGTAGTCGCCCTCGCGCACGCGCAGGTGCGCATGCTGCAGGTTCCTGCAGGCGCAGGGTTTGATCACCTAATCAGGCAGCTCGGCGTGCTTTCAACGAGTGCCAGGGCCTAGCAGACCCCGTCATTTGCAAACGTCGCAGGACGCGCCAACAGCTGTGCATGTGGCATCATGGCTCGCATGCAGCCCTTGGACCGGCGACCAGGCTTGACAGCGAGGGGGGTGAGCGCGCCTGTTGAGGCAGAGGAGCATGGCCACCGCGTGCTCTGCCACGGAGTGCGGCGAGTACCTGGCCCGCGCACGCCATGCTGCACAAACTGCGCTGTCCCTGCCTGCACGCACTCCACACACCGCTCCCCGCAGCCACACATATCTGCGTTGCAAAGCCTGCCGATTCTCTGACTCGCGAGTGTGAGACAGCAGCAGTACATGCCGAAGCGCAGCCCCCTTTCAGCCAAGCGGTGTAGAGGCACACGTTGGGACGCGCGCCACGCGGATGCCCGCCGCAGCGGCCGCCGCAAGGTCGACCCTGTCGTAGCCTGCGCACCGCATCGCCTGCACCAGCGGTGCTGCCAGATGGTCGGCTACTTGCGGGACGAGCAGGCCGAGCTGTGTGTGAGCGCAGCTGGGGGAGCGGAGGCGTGGCCACACCAGGAAGCGGACACCGCCAGCGGCCAGGCGCTCCATGACTGCTGCGGATGCTGTGTCGTTCACGAACAAGCACGCCGCGTCATAGCCGGACGCCAGCCGCGCTGTGTCCTCGTCCAGCGCTGCCTCAAAGAAGGTCGCATCCAGGGCCGCGTCACGGAAGGGCTGCTCCAGGAAGTCGCGGACCTGCGCTGCACACCTGTGAGGGGCAGAGCTGCACCACAGTGGCAGTGATCGACACATCCAGGGCGCAAAGCGAGCGGCACAGCGGCGACAAGGTGGTCAGGTCAGGGGAGCCAGCTCGCACATAGCGCTGCGCACTGAAGCTGCAGACTCTGAGCGCGCTGGGAGCGCCGTTGCTGCTGGCAGCACAGCGTGCCGCGGCGCCCCTGCGCCTGCTTCCACAGTGGCAGGGCGGTGCAGGAGGGCTCCTCGCTAGCTGCATTGCTGCGATGTGGCCTCTGACTGCCACCCTGCTTGCCTCTTGAGGAGCGAGGCTTGGTCAGTCAACAAGCTGGGAGGCGCAGATCATGTGCACATGCGAGCCGAACTTCAGCTGTATTTGTGCAAACTTCTGCTGTATCCGTGCTGACTTCTGCTGTGGACAGTGCCGGCAGAATCTGCTATGCACTGCAAGCATGGGACCAGACGAATCGTATTTGCGGGGCTTTCTAGGTCTTTTGTTTGGTGTTGAGGGTCGAGCCTGGCCCTTCAGTCTCCTGCTCTATACTGCCTGCACTGGCTGTGCTACATACCACCTGTGCGCTGTTGTCAAGGCCGGATGCTGGCGCATCTAGCAAACCAGTCCGACAGCCTCTCGGCGCTGCCATACACAGCGTGCAGCTAACCAGCAGAGGAACAAGTGTGACTGCCAATACCAGGTGACTGGCATTGAGTTCAGCTTTCGGCATCAACGCTTGGTGTGCCAGTGCGCTCGTGGAAGCAGTAAGAAACTCCGCCGCTCGTCTACGTTATTCACAGCGTAGACCTTCACGTGACCGTGCTTGGTCGAAGTGGCGCTAGTATGTTTCGAGCCACGGAAAGCTCGCTGTTATGCAGGCATGAGGGCGCTCCTGGCGCCCATGCAGCCCCTGCGGCCGTACCAGGCGCGGCCGTTCGTGGCGGGAGGGCCCCCGCCCTGCCTCGGCGTGCGGCAGCTGCCCCTGCCGTCGCGCGGCGCCGCCGCGTGGCCCACACGCGCCCAGCCCTCGCAGTGAGCTGGCCCCTCTGCCTCCCAGGCTGCTGCTGCGCGCCGTGCTCGCCCCCCGTGCTATTGGCCAGCCCCCTTTGGCTCCGGTGTCGCAATACTGGCAACGTCGGAGCCTGCTGACAGTGTGCTGTCTCCGCCCGCCCTTGTTTGCTGCTCCCGCTCCCCGCTTCCACCCCCACTTTCCCCCATCCCCTTGCTGGCTTGCTGTGCGCCAGGCAGTGGCAGTATAGTGCTGATGGCACCATGCATATAGGGACGCCATGGAGGCAGACGGCGCGGTCGCCGTGACCGGTGAAGCCAGCAGCTACGGCGCCGCCGCCGGCGTGGCCGGCGCTGATGCCGGCGCCCTTGAGGACCGCCGGCAAAGCGAGCGCGGCGCTGGCCGGGCGGCCAGCGCCGACGGCGACGGCGCCGACGGGGGCGGCGGCGGCGGTGGCAGCGGCGGCGGCGGCGACCCGCGCGCAGCGGTCGCGGCCAAGATCTCGGCCGCGCGCCGCCTGGCGCGGAAGCTCTCAGAGGAGAAGGTGACCCGCCGACGGGGACGCGCACGCGTCTGAATAGGAGCTGGCTTCTTTACGGATGTGATACGGGATGTGATACTGCTTGGTCTGTAAACACGTGCGGCAGCTGAGGCGGGTGCTGGCCCCATGCTTGTCGGGTCGGGTAGAGGGGCCCCCGCGCAGCCACACCTCCGCCCTCCCCCACCCGATGGCGCGCCTGGCGTGGCGCCCAGGACGCGGCGGAGGGAGCGGCGCGGCCGGCGGCGGGCGAGGCGCCGGGCGGCGGCGAGGCTGGCGCGCGGCGCGCGAGCGTGGAGGCCGCCAGCGCGGAGGCCGCGCGCGAGGCAGCCGCGGCGGACGCGGCCGCGCGTACCGCGCGCAAGGGCGACCCGGCTGCCGCCGCGCTGGCAGAGCTGGAGCGCCTGAAGGCGCGTCGGGGCCCGGGCGCGCTTGGCCTGCGTCTGGCGCGGCAGCAGGGCGCCGGCAATAGCCGCACCACCAGGGCTGCAGACGGGGCGGCCAGACGGCCGCGGCCGGCGCTGGCGTTCCAGGGCGCGATGCGACGCAGGCGCGGGAGTAACGCGGAATGTGCGCCTGTGGCGACGGGGAGGCTGGTAGCTTTCCTACTCTACCCTAGCCAGACCCCGCGCTGCGCAGGCCGAAAATGAGGCGCTGCATGCGCTGGTGCTGGAGGTGGCCGCGAACAAGGCGGAGGCGCGGAAGCGCGCCGCCGGCCTGCGCGAGAAGTACGCGCGGCTGCTGGGGCGGGTGCGCCGGGGCAGCTTTGCGCCGCCCCGCCCGCAGTCGCCGCTCCGCGCCGCCTCGCTCGCGGCTAACGCCCAGCGGCTGCGGCCGCCGCGGAGCGTGACCGCCTGCTACTGTGGCGGATGTCGCCGGCGCTAATGCCACCGGCCTGGCAGCGCGGGCGGACGCGGGGGAGCTGCTTGGCAGCCGGCAGCAGCGGGGCGCACAGGAAGCCTGCTTGGCCGCCTGGCTGAACGGGGTCGCGCTGGCGCGGGCCAGGAGGGCGCAGCGGCGCCGGAGGAGGAGGCGCCCGCCGCGGCAGCGGGCGGCACCAAGGCGGCCGCCTCTGAGGCGGCGTCGGCGGATGGGCGCGAGCGCGAAGAGGAGATTGTGCAGGCGCGTCGCGCCCGCGCCGCTGCCGGGTGGCGCATTCGCACCGGCGCGGAGCAGGGATTGACGGTGTCAGCCGGATGGCAAGGGGCGAGCGCTTACGCCGTGCAAGCCGCGAGTGCGCTGGCCGCCGGCGCTGGGGACACTAGAGACTGGGCAGGGAGATGGGCAGGGTGTCACATTGGCCCGCGCGCGCGCCGTTGCGCGGCTGCTCCCGTGACCGGCAGACGTGCGAGTACGGCAGGCGGCCCTGTGTGCAGCCAGCAGCGCGCTAGCAAGCTCGGGAGGAGCCTGAGCCCGATGCCGCTCGGTTATACCTACCCTAGCGCGCAGGTGGTGACCGCGCTGGCGGTGGCGCGCGAGGCGCTCACGCGCGAGGGGCGGCTGGAGGCGCGCCTATCCGCGCTCGCGCGCGCCGCGTCCGAGCGCGGCGCGCGTTCCTTCACACTGCCGGAGGCGCGGTCCCCGCCCGTGCTGCCAGACAGCTGCGCGCTGCGGGCGCGGCGCGCCGGCGGGGGACGCCTGCGCACGCGCAGTTGCCCGCGCGCGCCTGCGCGCGCCTCGAGCGGCCGGGCAGAGCCGGCGTCCCTCTGCCCGTGCAGCCTATTAGGCTCGTCGCTGTGGCGGGCGGCTGTGTCCAGGGCTGGGCGCGAGGGGGATGACCGAGCGCAGCGTCCTTGCGTTCCGCCGCCACGCAGCAGCGGGCTCGCAGCCCGGGGACGCAGACGCGCTGCACGCCAGCCGCCCCTGTGTGCGAAGCGCGCGCCGAGGCAGTGCATTGGTCACCGGCAGTCTCATTGCGACGGTTGCTGACAGCGGACCGGGCGCAGCGCAGGATGGCGCGCCCGTCGGCGGCACCGCCACGCTGTACTATAATGCGGCGGCGGGCCCGCTGCCGCGCGGTGCGGGCGCGCTGCAGCTGAAGGCTGGCCTCAACGCCTGGGCGGACCTGCTGCGCGCCGACCTGGCCCCGGTGCCTGAGCTGCCCGGCTGGTGGGCGGCCGATCTCGCGCCGGGCGAGGCGCGCGCCCGCCGTGCGCCGCTCCGGCCCCGCTGTCTGGGGAGGCTGCGCGCGGGCTGGGAGCCCGACGAGGGGCCGCTCCGCTGGTGCGGCGGTCAGCTTCCGGGGTCAAAGCGTCGTAGCTCTGCGCGGGCGGGGCTAGATCAGGGTGTGGGTAGGCTGACGCGCTGCGGCCCAGTGAGGGGGCTGGTGTGCGCCGTCAGGACACCTTCCGGGTCGACTTTGTGGTGGTGGAGCCGCGCACGGGCGCGACGGACAACAACGGCGGCGCCGACTTTGCGCTGCCGCTGCTGGGCGCGCCGAGCGAGGCGGAGGTGGCCGCGCGGCGCGCCGCCGCGGCGGAGGCCGCCGAGCGGGAGCGCCTGGCGGTGCGCGGCGCGCCGCCCGGCAGCGCGCGGCTCGCGCTGCGGCTGCGCCGCGGCCCCTGCACGCCGCGCGGCGCCGCCGCCAGGGTCTTGAATGGAGTTGCGTAGGTTAGGGTAAACTACCTATCCTAACCCTGAAGGACAAAGCGGCGTGCGCGCACCAGGAGGTCGAGCGCGAGGAGCTGGCGCTGTGGGAGCAGGCGATGGCGGGCGCGGAGGCGGGCGCGGCGGAGGCGCGGCGGCGCTACCGGCGCATGCGCGAGGTGCGGTTTCGTCTCCCTGTGCACCCCACGCACCTGATGCCTGTTTCCCCACACGCGATACGGTGGTCCCTGCCCTCGGAGGCGACACGTCCTGCATACGGTTCGCTGGGTCTGCTCTGTGTGCCAGCCGCTGAGCAGGGAGACTCGCGCGGAGGCCTTGCTTAGCGCTCCGGTCGACCAGTCAGCCAGCCGCAGACCCAATCCTTTTGTGCTGCTCTTGCCGACGCGCGCGAGGCTTACGCGGCACGGCACTGCCGCTGCTGCGCTGCGCACAGACCCGGCCCTGTCCGGCTGCCACTCTCGGCTGACCACTCTCTGCTGAGGAGGCAGGTGGGGCCAACCTCAGTGTGCCCCCCGGAGCGGACACGCATGCGCAAGTCCAGCATCCATTATACGTCGCGCCTGAATCCAGCTCACAGGCATATACACAGGGCGAGCGCGCGCGGCCCGCAGGAGGAGATGCGGCGCGAGGCGGCGGCCAGCGTGGCCGCGCGGCGCGGCCCCGAGCTGGCGGCGCTCCGCACGGAGGTCGCGCGGCCCGGCGTGTTCGCGTGGGCGGGCGGCCCGCCGGCCGCCGGCGAGAGCGCCGTGCTGGCGTACAACAAAGCCGCCGGGCCCCTGCGGTGCCCTCCCAGGAAGAGTCTTTTGTATAAAGACCCTATAAAGATCCTAGGTTAGGTTATCAGTATGTGCACGACAGCCTCGAAGCCGACCGGCGCCTTGAGCTGCAGTGACACCGAGCAGGGCCGCACATGTCGGGCTCGAGCCCGCCAGCTGGCCGCCGGCCATGCCGTGCCCGCGTGCCTGTGTGCAGGACGCGGCCATGCGCCGAGAGCATGCAGGCGTCTTGCCAGGTGCCCGTTCGCAAGGCGTGTGACACTTCCTGCTTAAGGTAGGGTTTTTTGCACCCTACCCTACCCTGTGGCCTGCACCGCGCTGACGGCGCGTCGCGCCGTGCAGGCACGCCGCGGACCTGGTGGTGCACCTGGGCTACGATGCCTGGCACCAGAACGAGAAGCTGGTGCTGCCGCTGCAGCAGCTGCCGGCCGATGAGGCGCGCAACACAACCCTACCTTATCCCTAATAATTGCCCATGCGTTGCTGCCTATGGCGGCGGCGTAGGCGCCTGTGGGGTTGCACCGCCACCGCTGCACGTTGCAACAGCTGTGGGCGCATCGCCAGGCGCCCTCCAGAGCCCGCACGCACGCGTGACCACGTCCCCGCGCGCCGTGCACAAGCGGTGCCGGCCTGAGCTGTTGCCCATAACCCTAAGCGGCGCGGGGCGCAGGCGGAGCTGTACCGGCTGGGCCACGGCGACTGGTGGGCGGCGGCGGTCAGCGTGCCGCCCACCGCAGCCGCGCTGGACTGGGTGCTCTCGGACGGCGCGCAGGCGGTCTGGGACAACAACGGCTTGCAGGCGCGCGCGCCCCGCAGCGACACGTGGGCGCTGCCCCCTCGCCCATGCAGCGGCGCGCATGCGTCGCGGCTGGCCTGGCAGGGGCCGCTGCAGCGTCCGGGGTCGCGGCGCGTCTGCCTGACGATCCTGACATGACCCCGTTCGAGCCCACGAGGCGAGCGTCGATGGCGATGCGAGTGGCAGCCGCCGGCGCACTGCCGCACCGCAGGCAACCCGCTGCAGGCCAGCGTGCTGGCCAGGGGCCGTGCGTCACGCCGCGGGGCTCCTCTGCCCTCGCTGCTGCAGCGGCGCCGCCCGCTCCAGTGACGGTAGGGTATAGGGCAGCCTGCACCGTCTGCTACCCTAACCTATACCCTACAATATACCCTATCCCGCGCCGCGCAGGACTTCCACTCGCCGGTGGCGGGCGCGCTGTCGGAGGCCGAGTACGCCGAGCGGCTGTACCAGGCCATGGCGGCCGAGGCTGCTGACGAGCTGGCGGCCAGCGAGCAGCGCGCCGCCAAGCGCGCGCTGCGCAAGGCCGAGCTCAAGGTGCTGCCCGCCGCGCCTCACTTGCTTGCGCGAGGGTGTCTCAGAAGAGCGCAAGCAGGTGACGCCCGCAGGCGCAGACACCCGTCACCTACCCAACCTACCGCCTGCTCTTGCACCGTCGCCTGGCTGTTTACATCGCACCCGCCTGGTGGATAGGCGAAGGGCAGGGCTGCGCGGCGGTCGCATGTGAGCCGCGTTGGGACTTAACGAGCCGCGCGGCGCCATGCACGCAGGCGCGCGCTGGGCGCAAGCGGCGGGACCTCCAGCGCCAGGTGCTCTACACGCTGCCGGTCATGCCGCGTGCGGGCGAGGAGGCGCGCCCGGCCGCGGCCCGGTCTTGCGTGGCTGCGGCCCCATCCGGCGCCAGCGGACATGTGTTGAAGCAGTGCCGGGCCTCCTGCTCACCAACAGGAGCGCTGTCCCCGCCCCTGCGTCTGCTTGGGCGCTGCTGCTCATGACCCCGGAGCGTCCCGACCCGCCGGGGACGTACGCGAATTTTGCTGTGCGGCAGCCCAGGCCACCGCCCCACACCGCCCTGACGCTGCCGCGCCGCCCGCGCGCGCCACGACACCATACCCCGCGACCCTGACGCGACCGCGCCGCTCGCGCGCGCCACGACGCCATACCCCGCGACCCTGACGCGGCCCCGCGCCGCGCGCGGCGCAGGTCACGGTCTTCTACGACCCCGACGCGACCGTGCTGCGCGGGCGGCCGGAGACGTGGGTGCGCGGCTGCTGGAACCGCTGGGCGCACGCGCAGTGCTTCCTGCCGCAGCTCTTGCGCCCGGTGGCCGCCGGCGGCGTCGGCGTCCACCGCGCCTCCGTGCAGGCGCACACAGACCCTACAGAGGCGTCTTTGTAATTGCCGCCAGCGGCGTCGGCACCCACAACGCCTCCGTGCAGGCCCAGACCCTTCAGAGGGCTCTTTGTCAAGCTTGCCGCGATGAGGTTGGGCCGCGTATTATCAGGAGGAGGCGCTCATGGTGATGCAGGCACGCGGACCCATGCACGTGGTCGGGCGTCGTGCACAGGTGCCTGGCGAGCACCGTGCGCAACACCAGCAGCCCTGTTCGGCTGGCTCCTTGGATGCGCCGGCTCGGCGCGGCCCGCGCAGAGGGGCGCGCGCACCGCGCAGGTTCCGCGCGACGCCTGGATGATGGACATGGTGTTCTCGGACACCGGCGACGCGCACGGCGGCTTCTACGACGCCAACAATGGCCTGGACTACCACGTGCCAGTGGCTGGCGGCGCCGTGGCGCCGCGGCCGCTGGACGTCGTGCACGTGTCTGTCGAGATGGCGCCCATCGCCAAGGCGCGCCGCGCCCGCCGGGCGCCGCGCCCGCCGGGCGCCGCGCGGCTGCATTTGCTTTTCTCCCGGGTGCTGCCGCCGCCTCGCAAGAGGAGGAGAGGGCGTGAATGGGCGCGCCACAGGCGCCGCCGGCTGATCGGCGGCAAGCGCCGCCCTGCCGCCCAGCGACCCGCAGACACACTGCGTCGCGCCAGAGTGCTGGAACGCAGGGGCGCAGCGTTTGCAAACCTCGCTCGCAGAGCGCATGGAGTGAGGTGGCGACGCTACGATCTGACTCTCAACATCCCTCGCATGGCAGGCGTTGGTGCCTGAAGAAGCGCGCGCGCGCGCGCAGGTGGGCGGCATGGGCGACGTGGTCACCGCGCTCGCGCGCGCCGTCCAGGAGGAGGGCCACGCCGTGCGCGTCATCGTGCCCAAGTACGACTGCCTGAACTACGCGGAGGTGCGCCCCGCCGCCGCCGTTTTGTTGCCGCGTCCCTGCTCCGCGGTGCTGCAGCACGCACGGTGTGTCTGTCAAGTTTCCCAGCGACTGGAGTGTGCTCGACCCGCCGCCGGTGCCGGCCGCCGCGCCGGGCGAGCAGGCACAGGCGGGCAGGGGGGCCGCCGGCCGGCCCGCCCGCCGCTCGCGTCCGTGCGCAGGCGCGAGGCGCAGGCGCACGCCCGCGCATGCCGGCCCCGCGCGCAGCAGCCCACCCTGCCATCAGCGTCGTGTAGCAGACCAAGGTGTGCGTCAGGAGCAATGGGCAGCTCTGGGAGACGGGCCGATTCACACCTTGCAGGCAGGCCTCCGAATGAGGACCGCGTGCTTCAGCTGGGGCGCCGCGGCTGAGGCGCGTGCGCGCGGGCGCGCGCGCAGGTGCGCGCGCTGCGCCTGGCGGGCGACTTCTTCTTCAGCAACGTGCAGGTCAAGGTGTGGCAGGGCGAGGTGGAGGGCCTGGCGACCGTGTTCCTGGAGCCCAACAACGGCAGCTTCTGGGTCGGCTGCATCTACGGCCGCGCCGACGACGCGCGGCGCTTCGGCTTCTTCTGCGGCGCCGCGCTGGAGTACCTGCGCCACCATTCGCCGAGCCGGTGCCGCGCCCGCCCCCGCCCCATGCCTCACAACCTTACAATAACCTAATAAACCCTGACCCTACCCACTCAAACGTGCCCTGCACCCAGAATTGCATTGTGTGGGCCCTCGTTCTGCCCTGCGCGTAAGGCAGGGCTGTCGCGTACGCTGCCGCAACCGAGCTGCGGCGCCGGCGGCGCGTGCCAGCCCGGGCATGTCGCCAGACACATCGTCCAACACTGTGTCACGCATTCTAGCGCGGACAGCGCACCTCCCACACCGGGCCTGGGTGCTGCGGCGCGCGACGCCTGGCCGGGGATGCGCAGCCGCGCGGGGCTGAGCGGCGGCGCGCGCGCCAGGGCGGACATCGTGCACTGCCACGACTGGGCCACGGCGCCGGTGGCCTTCGGCGACCTGGCGCAGGCCGCGCCCGTGTTCACCATCCACAATCTGAACTATGGCGCGGACCTGATCGGGCGCGCGGTGGCCGCCTCGGCCGTCGCCACCACCGTCTCGCCCACCTATGCGGCCGAGGCGCGCCGGCCGTGCCCTGCGCATGCCCGGCCGCGCAGCGCCGCGCTGAGCATTGGACATTGTCCGGCGCGCTCCAGACAGTGCCCTGTGCCGTCGTGCGCTTGAGTGCATGCTGCACCGAACCCAGGCTCAGAGCGGTCTTGTCAGAGTGTGCGGCGGCGTGCAGGTGAGCGGGCACCCCGCAATCGCGCCGCACATGGCCAAGTTCTACGGCATCCGGAACGGCATCGACCAGGACATCTGGGACCCCTCGGAGGACCGCTTCCTGCCGCAGTGAGCCGCCGCAGCCTGATCCAGCCCTAACCCTAGCTCTACCGTCTCTTGCACCTCGCACCTGGGGAACACTTTGTTTTGGCTTCGGCGCTGTGTCTTTGGCACTGCAGCCAGGAAGCGCACCACAACCTCTTGTGTGCATCGACCACACCAGTGTCCTGGGCGCCACGCAAAGAAGCCGGGCGCGCGGCCCGGCGCGCGCCAAGGAGCGGCGGTGCGCGCGCAGGAACTACGGCGCGGAGGACGCGGCCGCGGGCAAGGGCGCGGCCAAGGCCGAGCTGCGCGCGCGCATGGGCCTGGGCGCGGCGGACGTGCCGCTGGTCGCGGTCGTCACGCGGCTGACGCACCAGAAGGGCATCCACCTGATCAAGCACGCCGCCTGGCGCACGCTGGAGCGCGGCGCGCAGTTCGTGCTGCTCGGCTCGGCGCCCGACCCCAAAGTGCAGGCGCGCGCCGCCGCGCGGCCCAACTGCACGCTGTGCGCTTGGGCCGCTCGCGTTTGAACTCCTCGGCTCGGCCTGCAAACTACTTTCGCAGTGTGGGCCTTGCGGCCCAGTGGGTCCCGGCCTGAGACAGAGTGCTCAACATGTGGGTGGGGTTGGCCAGCAGGCGCCGGGGTTGCTCGTGCGGGCGGGACCGCCTTTCGTGTTAGGCGGCGGGTGCGCGCGCGCCTGGCCAGGAGGCGTGGGGCTATTCGTTCGGGCAGGATCGCCTCTGGTGACGGGCGCGGGCGCACGGCATAGGGTAAACCTTACCCTACCCATAGCGCAGGCGGAGTTCAACGCGCTGGCGGGCGAGCTGGCGCGCGCGTACCCCGACCGCGCGCGCCTCTGGTTCGCCTACGACGAGCCGCTGAGCCACCTGATCTACGCCGGCGCGGACATGCTGCTCGTGCCGTCCATGTTCGAGCCGTGCGGCCTGACGCAGATGATCGCCATGCGGCGCGCCCTCTACCCTGCGCTTCCCTGCACGCCCTGCACCCTGCGCCTCCCCGCGCGCCTCCCCCGCGCCCCCGCGCAGCTCCAGTTCCCCAGGCCTGCACGCTGCAGAGCTCCCGCGCCGTGCATCGCAGCGGCGCGCAGGCGTTAGCCTGACCCCACCCGCCTTACAAACCGCGCGGCGCGCTGTGGTGACCCAAGGCAGCAAGACACGCTTTCGCAGCTGCGGGGTGCGGCTTGACGGCACTGCGCAAACGAAGCGTGCAGTCAGACACGCGGGCGCGCCCGGCGCGCAGGTTTGGCGCGGTGCCGGTCGTGCGGCGCACGGGCGGCCTGAACGACACGGTGTTTGATGTGGACCACGACGCCGAGCGCGCCGCGGCTGCCGGCTTCCCGACCAACGGCTTTTCCTTCGACGGCATCGACGCTGCCGGCATCGACTACGCGCTCAACAGGCACGCGCCTAACCCTGACCCTATACGACTACGCGCTCAACAGGCGCCCGCCGCTGGCCTCGTCCCAAAAGCAGCCCGCCCTGCCACGCTGCTGCAATTATGATGGCCCATGGGGGCAGCTTTGCAGCTCCGGGCAGCGGCCCGAGGCAGGCTTGCTGCATTGCTGCCTATAGCATCGTCGCCTGAAGGAGACTCCTATGCAGAAGGTCGCATGCGCTCACTGATCTGACCTGAGGATATAAGCAACCCTGCGGGCGTTGGTCGGCGCCGAGCCTGGCCGCCCGCCCGCCTCCGCCGGCCGCGCGCGCGGGGAACGCCGGCAGCCCGCCGCGCCCGGCCGCCGGCCGCCGCGCGCGCGTGACCCGGGCCCGGTGCGCAGGGCGCTGACCGCCTGGTACAACGACCGCGCGGCCTGGGCCGCGCTGGTGCGCCGCATCATGGAGCAGGACTGGAGCTGGTGCGGCCCCTCCCCCTGGCGGCCCCCGGGGGCGCGCGGCAGGCTGCTCTGTTGGTGGCGCGCGCGCGCGCGCTCCCGCCGCCCCCGCCCACCAGCCCGAAGTGCTCGGGCCCTGCTGGGTGATGTGGGCGGAACGCGGCGTCGCTCTGGCATAAGGTGCTGGGCGAATGCAACGCCGCATCATTTGAGCGATTTCTTGGAGAGGCCTGCTCGTGCGGAGTCCCCTCTCAGCTTACAAAGTGAGGCATGGCGCTTCCTTGCTGCACGAGCTTTCTGTCACAAACTGGTCTTGTGGGTGCTCGCCCGGCCCTGCGCCACTCTCTGGCCTTCCCCCGGCACTCTTGTTAAAGTTGTGAGATCAAGCGAGCGGCTTAATGCTCCATGCCGTCTGCGTCCACAGGTCGGAGCCTGCTGTCGACTACATAGAGCTCTACCACAAGGCGCTGAAGAGGTAGCGACCGCTATTGTGGAGGGCTGCGGAGGAGGGCCGGGAGTCTAGACGTGCGGTGTGTCATGTGTGCGTTGGTGTGCTAAGGGTGTCTGTCAAATGGCGCTGTTGTGTTAACGCGCACGTGCTAGCGTTGCCCATGCCCTTTTGAGTCAGTTGCTGTTCTAGGAGGAGGGCGCTGGGCTCAAACACCCGATGAGAGCTCATGCCTGAAATGTAGGAACCTGGATAATTGGTTACAATGCAAACAACAGGAGGCTCAGGCCTGCTGAGGGATCCGCTGCAGTCAGCGACGCGTGAGGCTTGGAGTCAGCAAACGTTCTGGTGGGCAGGACAGCAAAGAAGGCATGCCGGTTTAAGCAAGCGGACCGCTGCAGAGCGCGTTGCAAACCTGACAACACAAAAGGCTGCACCGCGACTCAGGCCAGCCGCCCCAACAGATGAACGCGCAAATGGGGCGCCCTGACTCACACCACGTAGAGCAGTAGCGATATACAAAGCACTGCACCTCACAGCGTGTCATGCCTGCACACCGGTGCATTGGACCGATACTGAACCAGATGAACTTGATGCCTGCCGCCAGGCGGCGGCCAGTGCCGAGAGTGCGCGGCGGGCGGAGCGATGCAGCTGCAGCGCCGCCCTGCCTTGCGCAGTGCCACACGCCGGATCTTGCTGAGCCCGCAGCAGCTGGCGCCACGCAGCAGAAGGCAGGCCGTGCCGTGTGGGAAATCAGAAGATTGCATCCAGGGCGCAGCAGAAGCACGTCGCCGCCAAGCTGGGCGCCGCAGCACACAGCCCGTCAGCAGCGAGCCTGCTCAGGCGGTGCACCACTCATTGAGCACCGGTGTTGCAGGACAGCCAGTGCGTTGTTCCGCATAAAACAGAGCCATACATGCATCCGTCCCTGACTGCACACCACCCTGTCAGGTGCACCGGACTGGCAACACTGCATATGCAACATATGCAGAACCGTCCCACAAATCGTTTGTTAAGAGACCTTGCTCATGCAACAACTGCAGAGCCCTGCTCCAGGTATGTCGGCACAGCTTCCGGGAAACATGTCAGACCACCAGGCGCACCAGGCTAGGAGGCAGCCCTCCGCGCCGGCGCCCTGCTGCGGCCGGTTGCACGGCTGCTGCACGTACATGCCCTGCGGCGGCGGCGGGGGCGGGTACCCCTGCACACAGTCCGCGACAGCACGTCAGCCCCAGCGTACTTTGCCCGAGCCCGCCATCAACTTCGCCGCTGCCTTAGCACATGTTGGCAGTGTCGGAGTGAGCCGCGTGTCAGCGGGGCAGGGAGCTTGGCGGCGTGTTGGCATGTGCTGCTGCTCACCAGGCGCTGCACGGCTTGCAAGTCGAATCACAACTTGTGGAACAGACTGCATCCGAGATGGCAGTGTGTGAAGGGCACGATGCCGAGGCAGGCATGACGGGGAGGCGCTGCTGCGGCAGTGGATAGACAAGGCGCAAAGCGGGCAGCCATTTGCCGGCGCTGCGCACAAGGCTGGCCGCTCGGCTGCAGCCTGCTGTGCTTCTGCATGGACAGGCGGGCCACGGTCTGCAGCCCCTCGCACAGTCCTGGCGGGCCAGGCACCTGGTAGTGCTGCGGGGGCGGCTGGCCGTACGGCTGCGGGCCGCCCTGCTGCCAGCCCTGCTGCGCGGGGTACCCGCCCTGCTGCCAGCCCTGCTGCGCGGGGTAGCCGCCCTGCTGCCAGCCCTGCGGCCCGCCCGGGTACCCTGCCGCCCCCGAGGCACGCTTTTCACGCACTCCTGCAGCGGCGCACTGTCCTACCCGCTGCCTGGGCAGCTTCCAGGCACAGCAACAGGGCCACCTGGCACCTCCTGCTGGGCGACCGGACACCAGTCGCCAACACCTACACACGCTTTGAAGCTACCAGGCTGTAAAGGGGCGCCACGAGGGTAAGAGGGAGGTGGCGAGCAGCTGCGGATGCCACAGCGGGCGGCACCTTGCTGCGGGTACCCGACCGCAGGCTGCTGGTTGCCTGCGCCCGAGGCAGGTTCGTATTCACTCCAGCAGAGCGGCACTTGCTTGGATGCTCTTGTGCAGTGTGCAGGTGTGCACGTCAGGCGTGGCCAAGCTGGGCAGCGTGAGGGTCTAAGTGTGCACAGCAAGGGCACGTGGCGCGTTTGCTGCGTGTTATATATAAGCTTGCTAATACGCGGGGCGCGCCTCCGAACATGCCTTTCTGGTCAGGTGCGGCGCCGGGGTAGCCTTGCGGCGGGGGCCCTGCGCGCCGCAGCAAGGCTCAAGCAAGAACAGCACAGCCGGGTGCTGCACCTCTGGACTTGCTGCACGAGCGGTACAGGCGATGCGAGCGCCCAAGGCGCCTCCCCGGCCGCCCGCTTCGCACAAGTCTGCACCTGCTGGCTTTGCTGGTGCGTCGTCCTTTGCCGGATATCCGGGAGGAGTCGCGGAGGCCATTCTGCGGTCTCCTGCGCACGTACCCCTGGCCGTGTGCGCCTGCCTGCGACGCTGAAGGAGATAACTCTATGTTGCTTTGTATAACACTGGGATATGCGCACGCCTTGGAAGCGCACTGTGAAGCGCACTGTGTCTGTCTGGCATTTTTCAGGTTATAAAGCCCCTGGACTCCGCTTCCTCTCCCGACCGGCTTTCCCAAGCCTTCCAGAGAACATTGGTGTGAGAGTGCATCAGCAGCCCCTTGGTGCACACGATAACTCATCTGCAAGCGCTTGCGAGCTGTTACGTGCAGGATCACTCGTTTGTCTGAACGAGCTGCGGGCGCGAGTGGAGTGTGCCTGGCGCTCACCAGCCAAGCTCTCTTGCCGTGATGGCCAAGGGCGCCAGCGGATCGCAGGCCGCCGCCGCGGCCCCGCGCGGCAGTGCAGGCGCCCCTCCCACTGCGGCAGGCCTGCGCAAGCGCTCAAGTGCGCCTTGATCCAGTGATCTTGCTGGTCCGGGGCGCGGGGGTACTCTGGTGGCTGCGTATGTGCAGGGTGCTGCTTGCGGCTTTCCCAGCACCAGGCCATAACAATCACACTCAGGCTGTGCCACCCTCACCAGTGCACATACAGCGGCGTTGCTTTACTTCCAGAAGGGCCTGGACCGAGCGTACTGTAGGACAGTGAAGATGGTGCTCGACCAACGCGTTCTATGCGAGCGCTGTGCTATGCTTGGTGCTCACACACGGAGTGTGGCCAGCGCGCACGGCGGGCGGCGGCGGCGGCGGCAGTGGTAGCGGCCAGGCGCGCGCGAGCTTTGGCAACTTCTTCACTGACGACACCATCGGCATCAAAGTATCGCCGGTGCGCCACAGCAGTCGCCGCGCACCGCTGTAACGTGTGCAAGCTTGTGCCTTCTGATATGTACGGCGGTCTGAGCGCGTTGGGCCGGCCGCAGACTGCGGTGATGGTAATGAGCCTGGGCTACATCTGCTTCGTCACCCTCTTGCACATCATTGGCAAGGTGCGCCCGCGCGTGCTCTTGTGCTGTGCTTACATGGCTGAGTTCTGGGCACTGCTTGGCTGACTGGGCTTACGTCGTGCAGATCCGTGGTGTGTGATCGCTGGCGCGCGGCCAGGCTGCCGAGAGTGTTGTTGCGTGGAGCTGGCTGCTGCCTTGGTGCTCTTGGGGCGCAGCAGCAGGTCTCACATTTTTGTCTGGGGGTTGGTTGGTTCAGTGCGCGGCCAGCTGCATAAGTGCAGTCCTCCGCTGCGGCGACTCAGCTTTGTGGGTCACGGAGGGACAAAATGTGGCAGTGCTGCACTGCCACGGTAGTGCGCATGGCGGGGTAGTGGGAATGTGCAACCTTACACACTCGTTCATGACCAGCATCACTGCACACCACTGTCGGTCCCAGCATATGAAGAGCTAGGCTCTTGCACAGACGTCAAGAAATACATGAATACTTTGCTAGCCTAGCAACGGGACTCTGCGACACAGTCACTGCATCACAGCAAAACTGGCAGGGCGCCAGGTCGAAGGCGAGCTTCTAGTGACAAGGCCTCCGCAGCGCCTCTTCAAGAAAAAGGACTCCAACACTTCGCGCTCAGTGTGGTGCTTCAAGAGAGGGGCCCTCTCAACGAGTGCAGTCGCTGTGTCATGCATGCGTTTCGCAGCCCCATTGCAGCCTTTGTACCACCAGCGCTGCACGACCGGCCGCCCAAGCAAGACTGCGTGGCGTACTAGTGCAGCCAGCCGCCCGTGCGCAGGCAGGCGGCCACATGCGGGGGCGCACGCCGCACGCGCGCGCACACTCACACTCTCGCGCGCACACTCACACTCTCACAAAAATGCTGCCTCCTGCCGCCTTCAAAAGCCAGCACAACTCACTCGCCAGCCCGCTCCGAGACGATGCGCAGCAGTTATTCGCACAGCCCGCCGACTCTGGGCCGCCGGCGCCTTGACACCGGCGCGCCAACATACATGGCAGTACATGAAGCCAGCCTCTGCATGAGGCCAGTCTCTGCATGAAGCCAGCCTATCACAACCAACGCCAGCCACCCTTCGGCCTGACAAGCCGCAAGCCCCTGCCAGTCAGCCCTGGCGCTTCCCGGCAGGCTGGGCGCGTGTCCTGTTCAGCAGCGCGGCGCCGCCCGCACTGCCGCATCCGCGCGGGCGGCCCGGCCGGCATGTGCGCGCGGCGCGCACTCAGCAGCCGCCCACGCGCAGGAAGAAGGGCCGAGCGCCTGCCCACACCCACACGTGCACGAGCCGCTCGGTCGGCCAGCCCGGCAGCCGCGTGAGCGCCGGCCGCGCGCCAGTTTCAAGCTCGGCCGCCGTGTGCGGCAGCGCGTCCGTGCTGATGCATGCGCACTGGCGCCCGCTCGCAAACGTGATGTCCGCGCAGCTGCGGTGCGCGCCGAGCGTGATGTTGCCCTGCGGGCAGGCGAAATGGCGTGACTCGCTGGTTCCGCGCCTCGGCCAGCAGAGAGATGGTGCTCGCCAGATCGACTCCCCACAGGCTGGGACTGCCATGCATCCTGCCCACTGCGCGCCAGCCAATGGTGCTGGCGCGCTTCCGAGCCTCAGCTGAACAGGCCCCGCACGCGCGCCGCAGGGTTGCCAGGCCCCCGCGCGCCCACAGGGCAACGGGGTACAGCACTGCAAGCTATAACAGCGCCGCGCGCGATTCTACAGCCCCGCCAAGCAGGCGCCTGCCTGCAGCGCGTCGGCCAGCGGCGCGGGCGGCGCCGCCGGCGCCGGCGGCCGCGGTAGCAGCACGAGCGCGCGCCGCAGCGGCGCCTCGCCCAGCGCGCCCAGGCCGGCAGGGTGGACCACCAGGTCACCCGCCGTATCCAGCAGCTGCAGCTCTTCCAAGTGCTCCAGCGCGGGCGGCAGCTCCAGCGCGCACGGCGCGGCGCGCAGCGCGCCGGCTGGCGGCGCGCCGCCCGGCGCGGGCACCAGCGCCACGTGCAGGCTGCGCAGGCGCGCACAGCGTGTCAAAACCCTAAAAAAGCCATATCATTTCCACATGCCACGCCTATCGGCCCCGGCCGCCGCGCCAGCGACAGGGGCGCAGGCTGCGCGCGCACGGCACGCGCATGAGCGGGCAGGGCGGCCGGGCGGGCGCTGCTGGGGCAGCTGACGTGCGCCCGCTCCATTTGCGGGCGCGCGGCAGGCGCGGCGCGGGCGGCGGGCGCGCCTGCGCAGCAGCTCGAGGGCGGACAGGTCCAGCGCGGGCGGCGGGTCGCCCTCTATCTCCAGGTCCAGGCGGCGCAGCGTGCGCGCGGCGGCGTGCATGCCGCCGAAGCCGCACCCGGCGTGCGTGTGCAGCGACAGCCGCTGCACGCGCTCCGGGCTGGCGGCCAGCGCGCAGGCCAGGTCAAACTGCGCGCGGCCCCGCATTCCCCCTGTCAGGGCAGAGACCGGGCGACGTGCATGTTACGCGGCAGATCATCACTGCTGCTACCGAGCCTCTATCTGAAGCAGCGCCCAAGTGGCTGCACACGTTTGGCAATACAGTAAGCGCTGCTCTGTCGCGGGCGCCGTCACCACATCGTGCACAACAGGGTGAGCCTCGCGCCTCCAGCGTGCTGTGCGCGCTCGCATGGACGCATCCGGTGCATATACACCCGAGCAAAGCGGAGGCCCCGCGTCCTGGTGGGGCATGCGCCGCGAGGCAGGGGCGGCAAAGTCAGGCGGGGGGGAGGCGCCTGCTGGCCGGCCTGCGCGTGCGGCGGCGTGCTGCACGCGACGTCGCAGGCGCCCTCGCACACGCCGAGCGCCGCACCAGGCGGCGCATCGCTGCCGCTCCACGCCCAGGGCGTGCGCTCGGGCGCGGGGTGCAGCGTCAGGCCCAGGCGGCGCGCGCGCGCCCCCGCCCCCGACGGCCGCACACTCAGCCAGGCGCCCGCTCTGCCGCCGGGCTCGAAGTGCTCGCCCTCCCAGCCGCCCTCCCAGCAGTCGCGCACCAGGAGCGCCGCGCACACGGCGCCCGCGCCCGCCTTGGCGCTGGACGCCCCGGCGACGCTGACCAGGGTCTCCACGAAAACCCCGCCGCGCGCCGCGGGCGGCTGCGGCAGCCAGGCGGCACGCGCGGCGGTCGGCGCGCGCAGCACGCAGGCGCGCGCGCACAGCGCCGCCGTTGCGCCGGGCGGCAGCAGCGCGCTGCAGGTGAAGCTCGCCAGCGCCGGCAGGCCGGCCACCCAGGCCCACACGCGCGCATCAAGCGCCGCGTCCTGTGCCCGCGCGCCACGCCCAGGCGTCAGGGCAGCGGGCTCGTCAGGGCAGGGCGTCTCGGCGCGCGGGCCGGAGCGCCATGCAACAGTGCTAGCGCGCGCTGGCGGTGAGCAACAGGCGATAAGCTGGCCAGAGCCTCACACCCGCCTAGAGGACGGTGCCCTGACCGACCCCGACCCGGTCGTCAGTGCAGCCAGGTGAAAAGAGCGTGTCTGCACAGCTATTGACAGTCCGGCGGCGGAGTTGCACTCTTCCGCGCATGCTATGTCCTGCTATGAGCAGCCTCATGAGCGCGTTGCCCAATGCCGCTCTACTCGCCCGGAACGCCCACCCTCTGCTGTATCCCAGGGTGCCACTCGCCTTGTCCCAGTCGGTGAAGAGGACCAGGTGGGCGAGCGCGGGGGCAGCGGGCGGGGAGTCCGCGGCCAGCAGCTGGCACAGCGGGCCGCTGTATATACGCTCGGGCGCGGCAGCGTCGTCGTTGGTCCGCGCGGCGCGCACGTGCAGCGAGCGCAGAAACGGCAGCCGCGGCGCTAGCCAGGCCGCAGCGTCGGCCGTGTCGGGCACCTCCGCCTGCAAGCAGAGGCGTGCGGCTCGGGTCTAACTACTTCTGTACGTGGGGGTGCGGTTGGGAGCGCACGTCCAGTGCGCTCAACATAGCAGGTTCGACAAAATTCTACTCAAGTGTTTGATCCCTGCTTTACAGTGTTCATGTGCACTCAGACCGCGACGCGTCAGTGTGTCCAGCACAGCATTGCTTGCAACACAGAGCGTGTGGTGTCTGCACTCTTTCAATCGCTGACTGCACAGCTATACACGCACAAGTTGCCTCTAAATTTGAGGCAACTCACGTCCTGAAAGCTGTTGATCGCAGCGTTGGCCATCCTGAACACGCTGGATATCAGGGAGCACGCTAGGCGCTCGCGCATCTGCAAGCTTGCCAACACCGCGCTGACCAGCTCAATGTGGCCGAACACAGCATCGCTTGCAGGCGTGCTGGGCTCCATGGCAGCGTTGGCCAGGGTGCCGCAGTGTGGCAGCTGCCTGCTATACGCGCTTGCACCCAAACACGCCTGATTGCCCTGCAAGAGACTGGTGCCACGGGGGGCCCTGCATAACAACAGCTCGACAATTACACGCGCCAATAGAGGAACCAGTGAGTGCCCGGCGCCTTGCAAGTAGGCTGCGGCCGCAAAAGTGCCTTTTTCCGAGCCATCGCCTCCCGATGGACTGTACGATCGCGTTCGATGGGCAGGCGATGGGAGGCCAAGATTACTGAGGCGCTGGCGTGACGCGCGTGCCGCCTCCCATCCGTTCTGCGCAACCCTTCGCCCCGTCGAGGCCGGAGGCGCTCGGCTAGGTGCGTGCAGCACGCGTGTTGGCCTCCGGCCGTCGACACAGGTGGTAGCTGCGTTGGGCAGGAGCGGTGGAGGGAAGCGGGGCTCTGCATGCCTGCCCGAGCGTCTCTGCCATTCCTGTGTTGACACGCCTGGCAGTGAGAGCCGGGTGAGGCGTTGCAGTGCCCCAGGTGTGCCACTGGGCAACCTGCTGGCTGGTGTCCTGCACCCTTGCGCGGAAGCCCTGCCAGCTTCCTTGGAATCATGCCACTGAGTGACTATCAGCGAGCGAAGAAGCGGCCAGTTGGCGGCCGGGCCGGGCTGCAAAGTGTCCAAATATTGCCTTCGTTGGGCGCGGTATTTGCATGCAGTGTCGAAGAGCAAACGGGCGCATGTGCATTGCATGAGTGCATTGCGCCGCGCATTGGGTTTGCTGGGACGCAGCCCCTCAACGCAGCGCTCAGCACCGAGCTAGTTACACGGGCGGGCTGCCGGCTTCACCTGCGCAGCATGTCTGCCCTACGGGTAGCCGAACAGGCAACGCAGCGGCGCAGGCCGCGTGACGGCGGCGCTTGCGCACAGCTGTGCACAGAGGGTGCCGACACGTCAAGGCTTTGGCTGAGGCACACAGCAGGCGCCGGTGCCAGGCGCTGCCGGCGCGGAACCTGGACAGACAGCGTTTGGCTGTCCATCACACTGCTGTGTCGCCGTGTGGTGACGTGCACGAAGGCGGGCTCACAGCTTCGCCAGATAGAAGCCGCAGTGCTTGCAGCCGTTCACCCCCTCGCGCGCGCCGCAGATATGGGGCTGCGGACATGGACATGGGCCGCGGCGTTGCTGCTGGCGGCCGCCGCCGCTGCGCAGACGGCGCAGCAGCAGGGCTCCCAGGAGGGCCTGCCGGGGTCTGGCTCCGGGGTGTCAGGTGCGCTTCTGGCGCCTTGGCCCAGGTAGCCCGTATCTGTGCTGAGCTTGCGTTCGGAGCCCTTATGTGGAGCTGCTCTGCACTGGGACAGTGCATCTACACCTGCACCTCTGCCTGGCTGTGGCAAGTTTCATGTGGATAGTGCCTGCCAGCAGGGCATTGCACAACAACCCCCCCGGTTGGGCTGGTGGCAGCAGGGTTGCCGGTCTGCCACGCCCCGCACAGCCTTGGTCAGCGAGCCGCGAGGGTTCTCATTCAACTTTCAGAGCTTTGTTGGTGAAGGTTGGGCATGTCAAGAGGTCGGAAACACGCAGACCAGATGCGTGCGGCTTGGTGGCTGCTCTAACCCTGCGCGCGCCCAGCCAGCCGCCGCACGCAGGGACGGGGGCGCCGATGCTCGGCCGCGCCGCCCCCTGCAGCCTGGCGCCGCGCGCACGGCGAGCAGCTGTAGCAGGCGCTCACGCCCCGGCGGCGCGCGCGCGCAGGCCTGGGCAGCAGCGCATTCTACGGCATGGACGGGGCTGCCGCGCCCGCTGACGACCAGGGCATGGCGCTGCTGCTGCTCAAGGGCGCGCTGGATCCGAGCGGGCAGCGGCTGGGCAGCTGGCAGGCGGGCACGAGCCCCTGCCAGGGCTGGGTCGGCGTCGCCTGCGACGGCGCCGGCCGCGTGACGCGCTTGTGCGCCCCACCCCCGCTCGCTGGTCTCCTTGAGCGCGTGCGGCTGTGACCGCACAGGCTCTTGAGCGATCACCTGGGTGCCGTAGGGACTCTTTGGGGCTGCATGGTCTTGCCAGGCCCACTGTAGAGCGGGGTCTACTGCTGCTGAGTGCTGCAGCTGTGCTGCCCAGGCACAGACCGGATTGTGCACCAGTGCATGTCGCTGCCTTTGGGCCGATTGAGAAAAAGTGTTATGAACCATAGGCCTTCCGTAAGTCCCAACTGCCTCATTTGGCCGGATCGCGGCTGGCCCAGAGGGCTCACTTTGCCGGCGCCGCGCGCAGGCAGCTGAGCGGCATGGACCTGTCCGGCAAGCTGCCGCTGGATGGGCAGCTGTGGAGCCGCCTGTCATCGCTGCAGGAGATCGATCTGGACAACAACCGCCTGTCCGGCTTTGTGCCGCCGCAGCTGGTGCGGCCCGCTCCCGGCGCCGGCGCCGCTCGCCCGCCCCTGCTGCCAGTCCTCACGGGGTGGGCGCTCAGTAGCAGGCCTGGCCGCCTGGCGGCTCTGTTCATGCATCGCTCGCAGGTCACTCGACACGCCGGCTGCATGCTTATTACTGTCAGAAGGTGAGATTTGCTGGGCCAGCGCGCGCTCAGGGCCCTGCGCGGCGGCGTGGCGAGCACCCCCGTTCCTGCGTGCACTGTGCCGAGCTCGCGCTCGCGGCGGTGCGGGTGTGCGGTGCGCAGGCGCGGGCGGCCCGATCGCAAAACGGCGACACAGGAGCGGAACAAGCTCGCTCGACCCTACGTATACCGCGCAGGTGCGCGTGGAGGCGCTGCAGACGCTGCGGCTGGCCAATAACTCGCTGGCGGGCCCGCTGCCGCCGCTGGTCGAGTCCGCCAACCTGGCGGACATCAGCGTGGCCGGCAACAACCTGTCCGGTGCGGCTGCGCCTATTATGTTATGATCGAATAATTTTCCCTGTAATGTAATGTTATTACATGTTGTGAGCAGTGGTAGAGCACTCGGCTGCCCCGCCCGCTGCCGCGTGCCTCCCCTGAGCCGTCCCTGGACTGTGCAGAGACCGGCAGGCGCGAGCGCGCAACTGTGTCGCCGCGGGGAGCCTGCATGTGTGAGGCGCGGCGGGGGTGTTGTCCAGTCTCTGCGCCATGTTAAAAATGTGAACAAGTGCACGCCGTGTGCGCTGCACAGGTCCGGTGCCGTCCTCGTGGGAGAGCCTCCCTAAACTGGCGAGCGTGAGTGTGGCGGGCAACAGCCACGTCGGCCAGCTGCTGCCGCGCCTGGCCAGCCTCCCTGCGTCGTGCGCCGCCCGCAGCCGGCCTGCATAGTGCAAATTGGTGTCCCTCGTGCAGGCGCTGTGCTCTCTGTGAAGGCTGCGTTATTGGCACGCTCGCCCAGGGGGTGTCTCGCAGCAGAGTGTAGTGCTCATCTTGTCACAGCGCATGCTCTTGGTGATGTGCATGCCAAGGCTTTGATGCGGCCTCGAAATTGCGCTCGCTGCCGTGCAGGGCGCCGCCGCCGAGCGGCGCAGCAGCAGCGCCCGCGGCCGCTCCGGGCGCGCCACCGGTGGCAGGTGCGGAGGGCGCCTTCACCCATAGGCTGGCACACAGGGGGCCCAGCAGGGGCACGCCCCCGCAGCCCAGGGGTGTCACAACCCGACCCATTTATGGGCAGACTGCCCTTAGAGCAGGTGGTATTGTTGGGTTTTAAACGCAGAGGAAGCAGATAGAGCCGCAGCGCAGGTGCGTCACGCCATACTCTACTTATATATATACAAGTTATACACCCACGTATATATATATGTTAACTTACGACATGGGCCGCTGGATATCTCCAGCGCGCCGGGGCCTGCCGCTGACGCCGGCCGACCCAGGTGGCCGGTCCTCCGCCACCCGTGGCCCAACCCCAACTGCCTCGCAGCCGCCTGCGGCAGCGGTGCCGAGCGTGCCGCAGTCGCCTGGCGGCGCGGCCGCCGCGAGCGTGCAGCCGCAGGCGCCCGCGACAGTAGTGCCCAGCGTGCCGCAGTCATCCGGTGGCGCTGCGGCCGCGGGCGCGCAGCCGCAGACGCCCGCGGCCGCGACGCCGAGCGTGCCGCAGTCGCCCGGCGGCGCCGCGGCCACGGGCGCGCAGCCACAGACGCCCGCGGCCGCGACGCCGAGCGGGCAGCAGTCGTCTGGCGGCGCTTCGACCGCGGGCGCGCAGCCGCAGACGCCCGCGGCCGCGTTGCCGAGCGGGCAGCAGTCGTCCGGCGGTGCTTCGGCCGCAGGCACGCAGCCGCAGACGCCCGCGACAGTGGCGCCGAGCGTGCCGCAGTCGCCTGGCGCCGCTTCGGCAGCGGGCGCGCAGCGGCAGACGCCCGCGGCCGCGGCGCCGAGCGTGCCGCAGTCGCCTGGCACCGCTTCGGCCGCGGGTGCGCAGCCGCAGACGCCCGCGACAGTGGCGCCGAGCGTGCCGCAGTCGCCTGGCACCGCTTCGACCACGGGCGCGCAGCCGCAGACGCCCGCGGCCGCGTCGCCGAGTGGGCAGCAGTCGTCCGGCGGCGCGGCGGCCGCGGGCGCGCACCCGCAGACGCCCGCGGCAGCGGCGCCGAGCGTGCCGC
>JAABUV010000203.1_pt1 | contig 88849 bp, 110 predicted proteins | sample 5559971 | NCBI WGS metagenome assembly JAABUV01 (sample SAMN10711881, study PRJNA513362) | rock metagenome | isolation source: Antarctica rocks | place: Antarctica: Victoria Land, Knobhead nord | collected 2015-12-19 | reverse complement strand
GCCAAGCCAGCCATCACACACCCAACGCAGCCAGGACAGGAGTGCTGCGTCCTTGTCAAACAGTCTTCCCCCTTGTCAAACAGCCTTCCTCGCGCATGCGTTCAAGCTCCGCGCCTGCCGGAGCCGCTTGCCGACACCCCAACCCCCAACCCTGTCACCCCCGCATCGCTGTCGGCTGCGGCGTCACCCCCAAAAAGCCGCTTCGGGTCCGGGCCTGCGGTGCGGCTCATGCAGGCTCCGGCACACCCGCGCCGCACCTGCCTGCAGCTACACAGCAGGCGTCCCACTCGCTCTTGCCCCGCCCCAGCCCTAGTCGCACGTCGGCCCAGGCCCCGCTGCGTCATGCGGACTGGCGCGCACGCGCGCCAGCTTCTCCCGCGGCGCGGCACGCCTGCGCACCGCGTACAGGCCATGCCGGCCCCGGCAGAGCTGCTCAGCTCGGCCGGCCAGGCTCCCCAGGACAGGGCGCAGGCTCCGGGTACTGCCTATAGCTATCTTGAGGCGCCCGCCGCGCACCCACCCGGCGCGCGGGTTTCCGCCCCCCATCCGGCGCAATGGGCGCGGGCGCTTGAAGCGCCGCGCCGGCGGACGCCCACAAGCGCCTGCAGGCCACGCAACGCGTGCCCGCCTCGTCCACCCCAGGTGCAGCCTCATCGTACACGACCGCTGCTTAGCTATCTTGACAGTGCCAGGCCGGCACACAGGGCCACGCAGTGCCTGGTCCTGTGTGCAGCCCCCACTGGTGCCTTTGAGGCTACGCCCGGCAGCACTGCCACAGTAAGTGGTGCACGTGCTGCACGCCTGCAAGCAGACGTGGTCCCAGACCCCTTCAGCCGCAAGCCCTCAAAACCACTTCGACCCAGACGAAGGGCCCCCATGCTAGGACTGAAGTGCGCTGTAACACAGTACCAGAACGTCCCAGGCCCTCGAGGACACACCCTACGAGGACATACCCTACGGTACAGGGCCATGAGTCCGCGGTGGGTAGGCGGCCCGCGCGGACACACAGCAGCACGCAGATTAAACCATCTGAGCACTGCCAGCATTCCGAGCCCAGCTGTCCCACTATTTTTCGAAAGTGCCCACAAAGAGCGCTACGAGCTGCGCCAGCGACTCCACCCGCGCTCCAGCGCCATGCCACGGCAATAACAGCCCTGGCCAGGGCGCGCGGCGCCGGCGGGCCGTCGGACAGCGGCGGCGCGCTGCTGCGCTCCAGCATGCCGGCGCGGCGCCGCGCGCGGCGCAGCCGGCGCGGCGCCTAGCCGCTCGCATTGCGCCGGTGGCTGCCCCGGCGCTCCAGGGCGCCGGCGCGCGCGCCCGCGCTCGGCAGCGAGTCGGGCATCGATGAGACGGCGGAGATGGGCAGCGAGCAGTTGCGCGTGACGCCCGGCTGCAGGTCCTCCAGGCGCTCAATGACCTGCAGCGCGCTCGGCCGCTCCGCGGGCTCGCGCGAGATGAGCGCCGTGAACAGCGCGGCCGCCTCCGCCGTCGCCTCGTCCGGGACCTGCGGGTCGGCGGCACGGCGCAGTGGGTCAGGGCGCACACAGCATCGCGGAATGTATGAGGAGGCATGCGACCCCCCCCGCGCGGGCACACCAACGCGGCGCGCGCCGTCCTACATCAATCGCAGCCGCCTGGCGGAGCCAGCGTGTGCCGAGGGCTGGGAAGCCTGGCAGGCCGGGCGGAGCAGGCCGCCGCGCTTTGCGCGATGCCACGCCTGGGTGCAGCATGCATATTTACGTTGAAATAGAGTTAAGGCAAGGGGCGGACCGCCACGTCGCGCAGCACGTGCCCGCGCTGCATCCAGGGCCGCTCGCCGGTGACCACCTCCCAGGCCAGCACGCCGAAGGAGAACATGTCCACCGCGGTCGTCGGCCGCAGGCCGTACTGGAACAGCTCCGGCGCCATGTACGCCTCCGTCCTGCGCGCGGCAGCTGCCCGCGCCTGAGACCAGCATGTCTGTTACGTCTTCGCGGGGGCGCCGCAGGAATGAAGGCCTCTGCGTGTCCTCCTTGCGCGCCAGCGACTCATGCGATGTCCGCCCCGCGCTGGTGGGCGGGGTGCCGATCTTAGGCCAGCGCGCACCATCCTCACGAGCCTTTTCAACACAGGTTGCCCAGCAGCCAAGTGGATATGCTACTCAAGTGCTCAGATTGTGGGGCGCGCCCGCGCATGAAGTGCCCGTCGGTCACCGTGGCCTGCGTCGCCTGCAGCACGCACGAGAGGCCCACGTCCGCGATCTTGGCCGTCACGTGCTTGGACAGCGTGTCCAGCAGGATGTTGGACGACTTGATGTCGTAGTGGATCACCTGGCCCCGCGCGCCCAATAGATGCTCAATGTGCGGACTCTATAGATGCTCATTGTGTGAAGGCGTGCTGACGCCCGCCGCCGTGCAGAACAGCCCGTGCTGCTGCGGGCGCCGCGGCCAGCAGCGGCGGAGGCAGCCGGGGCGTAGGTGCCGGGCGGACGGGCGGCGGGGCCTGCCATCCCGCGCTGGCTGCCCACAGGGTTTCAGCTGACCCGCAAAGCTCACAGAAGGGCGGGGCGGGCTGCAAGCACGCTGTTATGGTGCCGGCACGCGCTCGAGAGGCTACGGCAGACTGCGCCAGGGCGCACCCGCCGGTTGTGCAGGAACGCCAGCCCGCGCGCCACGTCCAGCAGGATGCGCAGGCCGGAGCCGTACCAGCCCAGCCTGCCGCACGCGCCGCGCCGCCCTCTCAAACCTCACATATCTCATGTCATAATCGACTTCACGCCCTGCCCAAATTTGTGCGTGCGCTGCACTCCTTGCTACACCTGCAGGGTCACTCGGACTTGCACTGCGACGCCCGTGCGCGCCCTGCCCGCGTCGCCAGCCCCCACAACTCGGCAAGAGGTCCGGCTTGGGCACCGCGCCGGGGGCGGCACGTCTGCGCGGTTCGCCGTCGCGCGCGAGCGCCTTGCGCAGGTCGCGGGCCACCACAACCGGGCGAGGTCAGGGTTGGGGCAGGGTTGGGGCGGCGCGCCTGCGCGGCTCGCCGTCGCGCGCGAGCGCCTTGCACAGGTCGCCGGCCTCCATGTACTCGTACACGAGCAGGTAGCGCGTGGGCGCCAGGCAGGCCGAGTAGAACGTCACGATGTTCTGGTGGAAGCACTCCGACATGACCTTGATCTCATTGATGAAGTCCTTCTCGGCGTCGCCGCCCTCCTTGGTCAGGTACTTGACCGCGACGCGCGTCTGGAACCAGGTGGCGAGGTACACCTGCGCGCGCCGCGCGCGCGCGCATCAGATGGCTGCCGGAAGCGGCGCCGCCGACGCTGCCCGCCCAGCACGCCGCGCGCATGCCTCGCGGCCGGCGGGCGCTGTGCTGCCAGCTCTGCCACGGGCTGGTGCCGCGCGTCGCGTGGCCGCATGACCACCAGGCCCCTGAAGCCCAGTCGGCGTGCCGAGCCCCGGCGGCCCGTCGTCGTTGCAGGGGCCTGGCGTCGGCGCCTGCTAATGTATGCGCAGCAGAGGAGAGCGCGCCTGCGCGTGCTCTGGGCCCGGCAGCGCCATCGCCAGCACAACCTTGTTTTCTTGATGAACCGCGTCTCAGCTTCCTGGCAGCCACCTCATCCGGGCGTGCCCGGCGACGAGTCGGGCACGCTATCGGCCTGCTTGCAGGCCCAGTTGATATTATCGTTACAAGGATCACACATGCACTTTGAGTTGGTGTATGTTACGCGCAGGGCGGCGCCGCACCTCGCCGTACGCGCCGCGGCCCAGCAGCACGTTGCCGCCCTCGTTCTGCTCGATGATGATGTCCTTGGGGTCGATGTGGAAGGCGGCCTTGCGCAGCTCGGCGCTGATCGTGCTGCTGCCGGTCGTGCCGTTGGTGCCCGACGTGCCGCCCGTGCCGCCGCTGGTGATGATGCGCTTCTCGCAGTCGGCCGCGGCCGGCTCGTCAAACATGTACTTGGGCCGGCGGCGGCGGCGGCGCCGCAGCAGCAGCACGGCCGCGATGCCGAGCGCGATGAGCACCAGCGCGGCCGCGACCGAACCGCAGATGACGCCGACCGACGGCGGGTGCGCTGCGCAGCGGCACACAGGCGCCGCTGGTGACGCCAGGGCCGCGGCGCCCACCGGCGCGCTTCGCCTGCCTCAGCGCAGCCAGGGGCTGCTGCACCAGCGACGGCTGGCGGCGCATGGTGACATGCCACCGGCTGCGGCGCAGCACAGCTATACCAGCTTCCTGGCCGAAGCAAGGCCCCCTGGCCGGGCCTGCCAGCAAGCCCCAAGCCAGCGCATCCGCAGGCATCATGCGCTCTTCTACAAACACGCAGCCAGGCCTGGGGCGTGGGGCGCCCACCCACGCGCTCGCTCCCCGGCGTGCCCGCCACGAAGAGCGTGTTGGGCCCCGCCTGCACTACGTTCGGCGGGCTGCCGTCCGGCGCGTCCTTCAGCAGCACGCACATGCCCCTGCCGGCGGCGCGGCGCACAGCAGTCAGGCCAGGCGATGGTGAGCAAAAGCCTTGTGCGCAATTGCACCGCGGTTCCGGAACAAGCACCGCTCGCCCACAGAGAGCTGCATGGCGAAATTGCGTCTGCCCCCTGTGCGCGCAGCCGCGTGCAGTGCCGCGGCGCACGCGCTTACTGGCCGGGCGCCCGGGCGGGGCCGCACGTGGGCCAGTTGAGCTCGCCCCAGCAGTGCTCGGTGGCGTTGAAGCCGAGCGCGCGCATGACCTCGCCGCAGCCCGAGCCGCAGCCGCCCCGGAATCCGCAGTAGTCGTAGTGCTTGCACTGCGCACCGCGCATCCTTCATCAGCATAGCATTACGAAGTTGCAGGGCAGCTCACAGCGCTGAGCAGCTTGTATGGCGCTGGCCACGTCGAGACATGAATCAGCTGACTGCGGGCGCCTGGCGGCGCACACGCAGCCTCCCTCACGCCTGGGGCGGTCCGCATCGGCGCAACATTGGGTGCTGAAGCAGGTGCTATCCACGTCGCAACCGCCACACTCATCTACACGCCTACAGGCGCTATGCGCTATGCGTTGCAGCATTGCAAGCTTGGAGCATCAGTCATTCTTTACGAGTTTCCTCAGTTCTGGTAGCATTCAGCTGGCCTGTGCGACAGGCGCGCCGGACGTGTTTGGTCAGCATGCTGGACATGAGCCGACAGGTTAAACACGCTGCTGCTGGGCGGGGTACCAGGGGGTTGGCGCGGCACTTGTTGCAGCAGTCGCTCGCCGACTGGAAGATGGAGCTGTTGTCGGGCCGGCGCCCGAGGCGCCGCGGCTCGCCGATGCCCACGAAGGTGGCGTTCGTCACCTGCGGCCCGCCAGGCCAACGCGTCAAAGTGACTCCTTGTGAGGCACCGCGGAGAGCGGACCAGGCCGTGCGGCGCGGCAGCGATGCACGCGAGGCGCCACAGCGTATGCAATCTGCGGCTACCGATGCTTGGACAGCGCATGCACCGCGTGTCTTTGGAGCAGGTAAACATGGCACATTGCCCGACTACACTGAGGCAGCGATGCACGAGACTCCCACTGAAGCCATCAATCTGCCCCAATGCAGCGAGTTACGCGCTTACCATTGAAGCAGTCAAAAGGGGCCAGTCGTGGCTGGCCAGGGCTCCTGACGAGACAGGCTTGCCGAGGTGGCAGGAAGAGGCCCATGCAGACGGAACAGCTCCAGCGGCACAACGGGGGGCTGCCGTGCGGGGCTACGCGCGTGCCGGGCTGGCACCTCGAACATGCGCGCCGCAGGCGTGCAGTCCTGGTCCGGGCACTGGATAGGGTACGGGCACTGGTTGGGGTCCGGCGCCTGCAGGAGCGCCTGCGGCGCGCGCGCACGCCACGCGTCAAGTCATGGTCCTACCAGAACAAGAGGGGCATGTCCTGCACTTCATGTGAATATAGAGCGGACTCGGTGACACGAGCGGGGATCAACCCGGCAGCATAATCCATTTTTTCAATGCATCGAGTCGCGTCGGGCCTTCAGCACATGGTGAGCGCCGCTGCAAGCGAGGAAGCAGCACCATGTCGCCTCCGCCCCAGCACTCTCCCTTCGCTGCTTGAGCATAAGAGGGTGTGATACCCTACCCTACCCTATCCAACCCTACCCAGCAGAGCCCTGCCCCGGGCGGGCCGCACATGCAGCAGGCCGCCGCTGCTGGAGAACGTCTCCGTGAAGGTCTCGTTCGAGTTCTTCGCGATGCACAGGTAGTTGGACGCCATGCTGTAGTTCTTGGGCGGCGGCTGGCTCGCATCGCTCTCGATGGCCTGCGCCGCAGGACGGCCTCGGTGCAACCAGCAGCGGCTCGCCAAAAAAAGCCCAGAGTCAGCTTACTTGGCAGCTCGGTCCATGCGCATATTCACGTCAGAAAATAGATGTTAACCCTGTCCCGACGGGTGGCAGGTCAAAGGGCAGACGAAATGGAACTTACACTGCTGAGTGCTGGCGCAGCCACCGGCAGACGAGCCCGTCCCTGATGCGCAGAGCGGCACACACCAACACACGAACACATGCATGCACGCAGGCCGGCCGCGAGACCATGGGGCCGCACCCCGAATGCGTCCGGGTTGCTGCCCGGCGCGGGCGTCCACGCCTTGTCCTTCACGTACAGCACGGCCTGCGGCGACAGCGTCAGCTTTGTGGCCAGGCTCAAGTTCTGGCCGCCGCCGGTCTTGAAGAAGGCGGACGCCCAGCACTTCTTGTACTTCGGGTTGAGCGAGAAGCCGTTGTAGAACAGCGTCAGCGCGTCGCACGCCTCGTGCCGGTTGCAGTAGGCGACCAGGTCGCTGGGCACGCCCTTGCGCCAGCAGTAGCCCTGCGCGCGCGTCGCGCCAGGGCGTGAGCGCCGCCGCACAGCGTCGCCCTCCTTATGCGTGCTGCGGTGTGCCGGGACAGGCTTGGAGCACGATGAGCAGCACTCGTACTTCAATTGCCGTGTTGCCTCCAAAACGTGTGTGCTACAGGGTATGACTTATTGGACAGATAAGAGTGTTTGCTGCGTTGCGCACCAGGTAGTCGAGCAGGGCCAGTACATCGGACAATGCACATTCAGGACTCTGCGCACAACACTGCCGTCTCACAGGCACAGTGGGAACCGGCGCGCCCGCAGGCTTCCAAGCCTGCGGGCAGGCCCGTAGCGGCACGCCGGTGGCGCTTGCAGGCGCGGGCGCGCACCACGGGCGTCGTGCCCAGCGTGACGGGCCCGTACGGCGTGTCGTCCGGGCAGCCGGGCCAGTCATACGCCAGCGTCAGCTCGATGCCCGCGAAGATGGAGTAGTCGGCGTCCTGAATGAGCGGCTGGTTGACTTCCTCCGACAGCGTGCCGCCTGCGCCGCGCGGCGCAGGCGGCGATGGATCAATGTTGCGGTGCATGCCGACTGGGCCCCAGGCATTGGCATAGGACGCAGCCGGGTCGCGCCAGGTCTAACACGCACGCCGCAGTGAACTTCAGAACCACATTGAATCGTAATGACCGTGGCCTTTCCGTGCAACAGCACACGCACGAGGCTCTCTCATGGTAAGTGTGCCATCTACGACACTCGTTTCTGCTGCGCATGATGCACGTGTGAGGCTGCGGATGGCCAGCCTGGCCGCTTGGAACCTGGCCGCTTGGAAAAAGCCGCAGCTTGCATGAACTGCGGCATGTGGATACTGCAAGGCGTTAACATTGGCGCGTCAGTCATCGACCGGACTCCGTCTTGGACTGATGAATTACCAAGCAATTACCTAGCAAAGCGCGTAGGAAGAGGGCGCTGTGCAGGCGCGCACCCGTCCAGTAGCTAAGGCTGGAGTTGCCGGTGTTCTGCCGCACGCCGTTGAGGTACGGCGAGTTGGAAAAGCCCGGGATGGCCAGGCGCAGGTAGAGCAGCACGCACGTGCCGGGCCGCATGTTGGTCCATGCCGGCGGGTCGCGCACATCCGCCGGCAGCGTGCAGTTGGACAGTTGGCCCTGCGTCCGGTCGCACCTGCACGCGCAGGGCCGCGGCCTGAGGCCAAGCCGGCGAGGACGGTGCTGCAAGGCGTGGCAGCCCACGCGGGGGCCCTGGCCGCGTCCTCGAGCTCTCTGGCGCTCTGATACCGCATTACTATTTCCCGCTGGTCATATGGCAGCGCGCGCCGCCTGCACTCGCAGCGGGCTGACGCTCGCCTCCTAGCACTATACCGTCACAGCGAGGGCAGAGCGTGCAAGTGCGGTGTGCTGGTGCACCAGGGCCTGCTCGGCCTCGAGCGGCAGCTCGGCAGCAACACCTGCCTGGGTAAAGCAGAGCTTTCAGTGGGTCCAGGAGCGCAGCCACCTGTGATGTGCACTTCACAATGTTGCACCGCCAGCACCTCGTTCGGGGTTGGGACTTGTCAACAGCACAGGAGGACAAGGCCGCACCAGGTCCACAGGTTGCACGGGGTGGCCCCTTTGTTGGCCTTGGTCACGTTATACGAATACTCGCTGCAGCGAGCGCAGCAGTCTGTGACCTGGTCCGTGTGCGTGACGTTGAGCACGCTGATTGTCTCGTTGTAGTACACAGCGTTCCGCTCCACCACGCACGACTGTCCGGCATTGACTGCGCACGCGTGCCGCTGTCTGGGACTCTGGATGCAAAAATATATATAGCAGTGCCAAGCGGGAAGGCCTTGCAAAGCAGCGCACCGATAACCTTCCGCAGCGCTGGGTTGGGATACTGCTTCTGTGCCTCCTGCGGAGGCGGGACAAGGCCGTCAGGTTCCTCGCTCCGCCGGTCAGTGCTCATGCAGCATGCAAGACCAGCCGAGCACTTGTGAGCTCACCACAGCGCATGATATCGTCAAGATAGTCAGCAGCAGTGGCGCCAACAGCCGCAGGGGCATGCTCGCAGCCCCCTCGCTCCAAACGAGCTACATGAAGGCTGGCGCTGGCGCTCCCCAACCAGCGTGTCAGACTTCTGGCAGCTAGGCCCTTGGTGCGCAGTGGCAGGGTCGTCCTGGCCCGGTTTGGCGAGCTGCACACAGCTCCAGTCTGTAGGGTATCTGCTCAGGTTTGCATGATGTCAGATGGAGGCCATCTGGCCATCGAGCTCGCTTGCCCGCCGGCCATGTCTGCACATCCTTTTAAGCGCGCAGGCATGCACATGCCTTGGGCCAGCACAGGCATACAAGCAAGGTATGCAAATGCAGCAACAAGGCGCCCCGAGACACTGCAACCACTGATGCTGAGAGCTGATGCCGAGAGGTTCGTGCTTCCCCTACATGCAAAACACATCCCAACACCTGATTTTGGCACTCACACCAACAGCAACAAGAGGGCTGTAAATGAAGCTTGAGCGTTGGAGGATGATTGTGAAGCATACAACGCCGGACGATGTGATTCAAATGTGATTCAATAGTTCTAATGTCACAGACACAGTTGGACACTCCCGCAATTTAAAAAACTACCTGTCTCTCAGATGTCTCTCAGAAAAGCAAGAGAGCACCGCCAAGTGGACCACTTGCCGCTGCACAGATGCACATATTATACATACATGGGCTCCGGCATGAACAGGCTTGCGTCGCCCCGGCCAGCGCGCAGCAGCTCCGGCTCGCGGCCGGTCATGTCGATGATTGTGGAGCCTTCCGCCACCTGCATGCGCAGCCTATCCTTGCAGACGGTTCAAAAGGGATGCGGTCTCAGCCCACAAGTCTGACCGTTCTGCGTGCTCATGGCCGAGCACATGCACCCCAGGGTGTGGCTCGGCACACACTGGCATTGGCCTGCACGGCCCGCCTGTACACAGAGCCGTTCCTGCATTCCCTCTCGCCGTGTTCCAGAGTGCCCTGCCAGGCTTGACACCTCACACCACCGCTGCATGCGCGCGCTGTGGCGCGCACCATGGTGCCGCACGCTGACAGCAGGCCACCCGAGCTCTAGCAGTGCCGCAGACAGAGCAAACGGGCACTGGCAGAATGTATTAAGGCCGTATGTCAACCAACTGTGGCTGCCCCAGAGCAGGACTATGCATTGCAGATCAACTCGATCGAAGCCGGGAACGCAAGGATGCAGCGCACCGTGACGCCCGCGTCCACCACGAAGTCGATGCCCTTGGGCTCGAACATGTCCAGCATGACCGCCGCCTCGGGCAGCTCCAGCGCGCCCGCGCCGGCCTCCACGTGCACGCTGCTGCACAGCAGCGGCCGCTCCAGGCCCGCCAGCACTGCCTGCGCGCGCAGGGGGCAAGCGTTTGGCAAGTCGTGTCCAAGGTCTTGCTCTTTGTACGGCGGGGCGGGCCCAGGCTCGTGCCAGCCAGCAGGCCCGAGGTGGACCCTGAGGTCCAAGGCGCGCTGCGCAGCCCGGATCAAGCATGCCGACAGTCTACACCCTTGCGCAAGTCGTCGCAGGTGCGCACTGTGCAGCCGGCGGGGCGCCAAGCATGGCGCCAAACGCAGCCGCACAAATGGAAGACGCGGAGCCGGTTCGGCGAACGCGGCCGCCAACAGGACGGCGCGGGGGCAGGCCTGACCTGGCAGATGGCGTCGCCCGGCAGCCGCACGCCGACCGTGCGCCGCTGCTTGGCCTTGCCGGTCAAGTAGTCCACGCACTGCTTGGGCAGACGCTTGCTGGCGTGCAGGATGAGCGTGAACTGGCGCGCGCACGCGCGGCACACATCAGCCGAGCTTGTACCGGACTGAGTATTGAGCTGGTGTTGCCGGCGCCAGCCAGCCACATCGCATGCACGGCCTCCGCTCTCCCCTCGCCGCCCATGCGCACCTCGTTTGGCGGTCAAAGCACACGGCCGGAGCAACCAGCGTCCTCAGACGCGACAGTCAGCAGCACTTTCGCACAGAGCCAGGCCCGCCGACAGCGCGGCCTTGAGCAGCTGCGAGGCGCACCGGCCCGGGCAGCGCTGCGCGCGCCAGCCTGAACGCGTCGGGGCACCCGGGCTCCGGCGCGGGGAAGCCGAGCGTGAAGTCGGACACGTCGGCAAAGCTGCGGCACATAATGGACAGCTGCTTGGTCGGCGCCATGTCCTTGGCCGCATACAGGCGCTCCACCGCGTGCTTCGCGTCCACGTCGCACACCAGCGCGGGGAAGCTGCGGCGTCCTGGTCCCCAGTCAGGCGCGCTGCGCACGCTCCTCACGCCCCGGGCAGCGCAGGAACAGAACTCGGCTCACCTGTCTGTAGGGATGATGCCTAGCTGCGCAGCACACGTCCAGCACGTCAGTATTAGCGTGCACGCATACACGTTTAAAGAAGAGCTGACCGCTGTGCAGCTGGAGGGCTGCTGGGGCTACACCGCTCCATCTCGTAACAGCTGGATTACGGGGTCCAGGCGCCACAGGTCGCTGCCGTACGGGTCCACAGAAACCAGCAGCGGCCTGCGGCTGCGCCCAGCACTGTCGCCGCCACGGCGCTTGGCACTTACAGCCACCCAGCGCTCTGCTTCCGCTTTCTGTGGCCGCACGGGTCCCAGCGTCGCCAGGGACCTGCCGCACAGGGCGCAGCGTGGCGCCTGCGCCTGCAACGGCCTGCTGCCATTGAACATGGCACTGGCACGCACGCAAAGTGTGCTGAAAGCCTGCGACGCTGCCAGTGCAGGGCGTCCACAGTCTACCTGCTGAACAGCACAGCAACACGACCTCTTCCTTCAGACTGAGCGTGTGATTCCACGGTGGACAGCTCGGTTTCGGAAGTTTGGGGCCCAGATGGGGCCTGGCTGCAAGCAAGGAGCTCTGCCAGGCAGAAGTCTGCCTGCGGTCTGTTCCCTGCCGCCTGGCCTGTGCCTGCCAAAGGGCAGCGCGCTTGGTTCTTGAGGCCTGCGCTGTGGCCATCAGGATGGAGCTTGGAGGCAGGGACCTCATCGGCAGCGAGGATGACTTGGAGCACTTCAACAGGCGCGTCCGCGTCTGCTGCGCGTGCCCTGCATGTTCCTTCTCTTCGTATAGCAACAACGAGGCTAATATGCGCAACCATCGCAATGCGATTCTACTCTGTGTGAGCAGCGGTGGTGGCTGCCGGGGTGCAGTCTGGTGGAAGGTAAGCGAAAGCTGACGCCCGCGCTGCGCGGAGTTATGGCAGAGACTGCCACCTGCGGCCTCGTCAGGTGACGCCTGCACACCGCTCATACCTCGCAGGAGCTCGGGCACATGCTCTGTCTGAGCTTGGCTGTCGCGGCCCCAGCACGCCGCTGCATCACGGCGTGTCTGCACAGGGCCCGGTCCTGGCTGTGCCCCATACGAGCCGTCCAGCAATTCTGTGCGTTCGTGGCCATACTGCATTCAGCCACGCTGCTCCCCGACCGTGCCAGCGCACAGAGACACTACTGTTTTCCAGGCGTGGGTACCTGAGGACTGTGCTCAAGAAGTGTCTGTTCCAGCGCGTGTTGTGCCGCGAAGGCGCGCAGCTGGATTATTTGGAAGCAGCGCCGCAGACGATGCTGCTGCGCGGCGCAGGTACGCTTGGCCGCTGCAGCGTGCTCTGTACGTGCATGCGCTGGCGGAGGTGCTGGCCGACTACGAGGCGGAGGCTGCCGTGGAGGTAGGCCTCACGGCGTCCTGGTTTTCCTGGCTGACCATATAGAGAGCCACTAGCAGCACACCGAAGGCCATCATCGCCATACACATGCCCTACATATGCCCACCGTCAGCAGTACGCACAAGTGTGCCCGTTGGCGCCGGTCTTGGCCGAAGGGGGCTGCTTGGCGCGGCCTCGGCGTCGAGCGGACCAGTGCTTGCGGCTGCTTCGCCTGCCTGGGTGGCGCAGCGTGCGGCAGAGCTCGGCGCGCTCTCGTTGGGCGCGCAGGCGCGCCCGGCGGCGCTACCGTCAAGCAGGCAGCTCTGTGATATTGTTTTGCCCGGCAGCAGATGTTATCGCACAGCGTCGTCAATGACCCTGCCTCGCGCCGCGCGCCGCAGGTGGGCCCGCCGGCGCTGCTGCCGGGCGGGGAGAGCGGCGAGGAGGCGCGCGGCTGGCTGCGCGCCGCGCTGGAGGCGTTCGGCGACGAGGCGCCCTTCACGTTGCAGCGCCTGGCCGAGGTGCTGCTGGAGCCGCGCAAGCAGTACGCGCGCCTGGACAAGCTGGTGCGCGCGGTGATAGGGTTGTAGGTGATAGGGATAGGGTAGGTTCGCCCTGTCGCGGACAAGCTGGTGCGCGCGTGCGCCGGATGCACGGCGCTGCGGCACTGCGCCGGCCGCCTGGGGACGCGCTGCAGGCGTGCAAGCTGCTGGCGCGGCAGCGGCGGTGTCACGCTCGCTCGCGGCTGCTGCGTGCCAGCTCAGGGGAAAACGGCGGGAGCCGTCATGGTCCAGCCGCAGCCAGGGCGAGGCAGGGGTGTCACTGGCGAACCACGCATCTGCGGCCCAGCTTGCAGGTTGCACGACCTTGCCGAGCGAACCCATCTGTAGCAGCACTGCCTCTTGCAGCAAAGCGTCCGCCGTCGCTGGCGCACATTGGCACCACAGGCCGGTAGCGCGTTGCGTGTGCGTGTGGAGGGACGCACATCACCTCGTCACCCATCACCACCCATAAAGGGTGTGGAGGTAGTGTACTGCTTTACCCCAATCCACCCTACCCTTTACTTCAGGTGCTCGCGCTGGAGAAGCTGCTGCTGGTGACGTCCACGCTGCCGCCGGCCGAGGCGCCGCCGCCGCGCCCGGCGCTGGCCGCGCTGCCGCCGGTCAACGAGAACCCGCCGCCGCGGCCGCCGTCGGCGTCGGCGGCGCTGGCGCGCGTGCCGGACAGCCCGGCGGGCGCCGCGGGCGGCGCGCTGGGCAACGGGCGCGTGGCGGAGCGGGGGCTGGGGTTTGGCATCGCGGGCGCGGCGCTGGCGGCGGCTGCGCCGCCGGTCGGCCAGGGCCCCGAGGTGCGGCGCACGAACACACAGCGGCGCAATAAGCGGGCGCTTGACACTTACACTCGCACGATGGACAGTCTCTGCCAACCCATTTCACGCTGGTCTTCTATATAATGCCACCATCCTGAGTCATCGCCCTTCAAGGGCGAGCTATGTCTGATATTCTTGGTAATTTCTGTGCAGGTGCCGAACGGGGCGCTCCGAGGCAGCGCGGCGCCGGGCGCGGCCGCGGACGGCCCGACCGCGATGGAGGCCATGACCAACGACCCGCTCGTCGGCGTGCCGCTGGCGCAGCCGACCGCCGGCGTGCTGCTGCCCGTCGCCGACATCGGGCCGACGCACGCGCCGGTCGGCCCGCCGCGCCCCGCGTCGCCGGCGCCCCCGACGCCGCCCGCGGGCTCCGCCATGGGCCCGGCTTCGCCGTCGCCGGCGGGCGCGCACGCGGCCGCGCTCACGCGCGACAGTCCCGGGTCGCCTGCGGACGGCGCGCCTGCAGGACATGGGGCAGCGCCAAGGGCCCAAGGCCCGCCAGGGGTGGGCGGCACAACCCCGGGAGTGGGCGCGAGCAACAGCGCAGAGGCGGGCGCCCTGTTTGAGGGGCGGGGCCTGCAGGGCGCGCAACCGGCAGGCGCGTCAGCTGAAGCGGCAGGCACCCTGGCAGGCACCTCGGCAGACGGGGCCGGCCGCGTGGGAGCAGATGCGGCAGCCGGCCAGGGCGCTGCCAATGGAGGCGGCAGCAGGAGCGGCGGGGCCGGGGCCTGGGATGCTGGCCCTGGGGCGCAATGCGGAGGCTCTGGTGAGGCTGCTGCGGGCGTGGGCGCGGCTGCGAGCCCGGCGCTTCCGGACGCGCCGGCGCCCAAAGACCCCGGCAGGATCCCGAGCCCTGCCACAGATCAGCCCCCGGGCGACACGGACATGGTCACGCGCGAAGCCTGAGGGCGGCGGGCGTCGGGCGCGCAGCTGCATGGTCCTGTATGACCTGTGCGCGGAGAACTGTTAGGAACTTGCGGACTGGAGTATGGCGTAGGAGAATTTATATCGGCTGCAGGTTAGGAGCTGCGCTGCTGTGGCTGACGCCACCCGTGTTCGCTCGTCTGCGGGCAGTATGGTGTCTGAGCCGGAGGTCTGCTTGTTTTCCTGTGCGCAGCACTGCGGACGGACGCCTGCAGTGAGCTGTGTGTTGCAGAGTACGCACGTCTTTTAGCGCGAAGCTGTACGGTGCAGCGAGCCAATGCCCCCACACCAATGTTAACGAGCGGCTGCATAAGCAAGTGCTGCATATGCTTCGTGTGGTGTCCTGTAACTGCCATCGTTCTGCCAAGCAGCGAGAGCGCGCTGTTGTAAACGCTGCATGGCCTGCTTTATCAGAACAGGCGAGCATTGTTGAGGCTGCACTCACTTGCAGAGGAGCAAGTTGCACGGACACTATGGCGCATGGCATGCCCCATGAAAAAATGCCTGGCACAACCAGAGGAAATTCCCTAGCTGACATCTAATAATGCTTCACACACCGGGAATTTGCTAACCACTGATGCAAAGTCATGAGCACGTTCAGACCGTTCTGCAAGCAGCAGGAGCGTTTTAGCTTGGTCAGGGCGCGAATCGCCTATGACCAGGCCTCCACAAAGTAGCGCCCCGACAGCGCCAGCAGCCGCACATACTGCGCCGCGGCCGCCGGCGTCAGGCCGCCCGCCGCGACGGCGACCGCTTGAAAGGCGGCGGCCACGTCCTGCGGCATGCGCTGCGCGGCGCCGGACACAAACACTGCCGCGCCCTGCGCGCCGCACGCATGCGCATCTTCAGGGTCCCCCAGAGACCCTGCACTGCACGGCCGGACCCACGAGCGCGGCGCCCCGCGCGCCTTGCCCATACGCGGCTCATGGGGCGACCTGCCTCAATGGGGAGGACCAGCACGCTTGGGTCAACGCGTGCATCCGTGCCGCATATTTGCGTCCAGCGCAGCCGAGCATACAGCGGCATCACCAGAGCCGATGCGCGCGCTCTTGCCATGCACCATGCACTCCGTGCTGCCATCGTCTGCGAGCATTGCAAGGGGTTGCTGTATTCTTGTACCGGAATGTGAGCGCGTCGGCGCCCGGCGGGACAAGGTCGACTGCATTGATCAGGTCCGCCATGGCGACAGCCGCGGCGACCGCCGGCATCACCATAGCGGACCTGATCAAGGCGGTCGAGCTCGTCCCGCCGGGCGCCGACGCACCCACATTCCGACACAAGAACATGGCAACCCATGTGACGCTCGCTGAAGACGGCGGCATGAAGTGCATGGCGCATGGCCAGAGCGCGCGCATCGGCTCTCGGTGCTGCGGCTGCATGCTCAACTGCGCTAGCACACCGGGCGCGTCGCGCGGCGTACACCCTGCGACAGACTCTGCCGCGTGGGGCACGAGCGACGACGCCAGCCCGCGCCGCCCCGGCGACACGCGCCCCTGCGAAGCGGCCGCAGCAGGGGGCCCGGCCGCAAGGCCGCCCGCGCGCTGCCCTGCTGCCAGCCCGCGGCCGCACGGCCAGCAACGATAGGCAAGGGCGCAGCCGCCGCACCTGCTGCAGCAGCGCCCAGACGCGCTCGCCGTGCTCGCGGATGCGCGCGCCGACGTACACCTTGGCGGCCTGGTCGCGTGAGAAGGCGGTGACCAGGCCGCCGGCTGCGAGCGCGCCGGCCGCCTCCAGCGCCGGCCACTGCGCGGCGAAGTAGAAGTCGGCCGCCGCGCGCCGGCAGCCGAAGAAGAGCAGGCTGGACGCGACGCGCTCGCCTGCACGGCGGAGTAGGATTAGGGTACGGATAAGGCTTCCAGCGCCGGCCACTGCGCGGTGAAAAAGAAGTCGGCTGCTGCGCGCCGGCAGCCGAAGAAGAGCAGGCTGGGCGCGACGCGCTCGCCTGCGTGGCAGGGTAGGGTTAGGGCATGCCACTGCTTGGTGAAGCAGAAGTAGCCCTTCCAAGAGGGCCCTCAAGACATGTGCCTTGAGACAGGACCAAATACTCGCAGCGCCGCACCGGCCGCGGCCGCCTCGGCGCGCTCCTCCAAGAACGCGCGGAAGGGCGCAACGCCGGTGCCGGGCCCGACCAGCAGCAGCGGCACGCCGGGCGGCGGCAGGCGCAGCACGCCGCGCTCCACCCACACCGGCACCTGCCGCCCGCGCGCACACTGACGGGCTGACCCATGCCGGATGCGATACAACGTCAGCCCTCTTGTGTTGGGGTAGGTGCGCTCCGGGTGCATGCCGCCCCCAGCAGTGTATGACATGGTTCTGCCGGGCACCATCTGCCACAGAGCTGCTCCCGCAAGCCAAGGCAGCTTCAGGTCATGTAGGTATGTCCCACACCTATTATGGCGCCTGACTGCAGCTGCCCGCTGCATGCTACCCCTCGAAGCTGCAGAAGGGCAGAGAGGAGGGCGCGCGGATGGCCGGGCGGAGCGCAGCGGCGCGCGGGCCGGCCGCATGCAGGCAGAGGCGCGCGGCCTGGCCGCGTGCAGCCAGAGGCGCGCCGTGCAGCGCGCGCAGGCGCCGGCGCGCGGGGCGCGCCTGGGGCAGCCTGGGGTGCGCCTGCAGCCGCGCGAGCCAGCCGGTGGCCAGCCCGCGCTTGACCCTCTTGTGCGGCGTGCGGTACTCCACCACCGCGGCGAGCAGGTGCGCCTGCGCGCGGGGCGCGCCCACCCAGCCAGTCAGGGCCTGGGGCCCCTCGGCTGTGCTAGAATGCCGCCGAGCCGGTGCACGGCTGTTTTGTGAACTGCCAGCCACAGCGAATTGAATTTGCAGTGTCGCGCGGAGCAGTGCCGCGGCAGAAGCCCTGGGCCAGCAAGACTCCTGGGTGTGCGCGGCTTTGAAAGACTGCTCATATGTCGGTGGAGCGGCGCCGCGCCTCATCAGGATGCGCGCGCGCGGACGACGCGATGGAGAAGCGGCGCGGCAGCAGGCGCGGCCCGGCCTGCAGCAGCCACGCCAGCGGCGGCGCCGCGCTCGGGAAGTCGGCCAGCACCTCCAGCAGCGTGCGGCCTGCGAGCGGCGGTGCCGCCGGCACTGAACGGGCGCTGCTGCTGCTGCTGATATAGCGTGGGCGCCGCAGGCCACCGCACACAAGTGGGCATTAAGAGACGCAGCAGGACCCCAGACACGCCAGCCGCGCCAGCCCCGACGCCAGGCAGCCGCGCTCGGCCGCGCAATCTGAGAGGAGGCCAGACCCTTCCCTAACCCTGCATCACCCCAAGACGGAGCGCGTGTGGGGCCGGGCGCGCGCCCTCGCGCTGATTGTATAGCGCCAGATCGTCGCGCCCGGCCGGCGAGCCAAAGTAGGCCAGGCGCTCCGCCTCGCGCGGCTCGGCCGCGTGCGCCGCCAGCACCTCAAACAGGAAGCGCCGCGGCGAGCCGCCCGCGACGTCCAGCACGCCTGCCACCAGCGCGCGCAGGCGCACCTGGCGCGGCCGTCGGCATCAGGGCGGGGTGCAGGGCCTTGATAGGGTTTACTTTGGGTATACTCAGACCCACCGTCGCAAGCTGCCACGCGCACCCAGAGCGTCACGGATGGCGTGCAACTGCCAGCGGGATCCTGACCTGTGTCAGTGCGACCAGGTTTGGACGGCGAGGCTCGCGCGCACCTCGGCCGCCGCACCGGGCGCCGCCGCGTCGGCCGCCACCACGCGCACACGGGCCTCGCCGTCCAGGCCGAGCCGCGCGAGCAGCGCGGCCACGGCGCGCCGCGGCTGCGCGGGCAGCACGGCAGCGATGTCGCCCGGCGCGTACGCCAGGCCGGAGCCCGCCAGGCCGAGGACGAGCAGGCGCGTGTCATGGTCGTGCTCGGTCGGCGTCAGACGCTCGTTGGCAAGCAGCGGCGCCAGGAACGGGCGCCCCGGCCCATGGCCTGCGCGCACACACATCCATGTAAGCAACCTGACAAGCAGCCCCTTGGAAGCAAGGATGGGCCTCCAGCAGCGCTTGCTGCCACCCGAGGCCTGTAAGATTGCAAGCGTGTGGTGCATGAGCAGCAGGGTCTAGCGCCTTGCCATGGTGCCCAGCACGGGGTACGAGCGCGGCTGGAGCGGCGCAGGTGCATGTCTCATGCGGGGCGCACCGCCGGGGGGTGCGCCGTCGCCGGGGGGCTGGACCAAGCCGGCCGCGGCGGCCTCGACGGCGGCGAACGCGCGCGCCGCGTCCGCCGCCTCCGCCAGCTCTGCTGCGCCCATGGCATGCGCGGCGCCCACCCCTGGATCGTCCTCTGATGGTCCGGGCATGCACCCTGGCGCTGCAGCTCCATCCGCGTGCGCCGCCCCAGTGGCTGACCCGCCGCCCGCCGCTGCGCTGGCGCCGCTCACAGACAGCCCTGGCTCATGGCTCCGCTTCTGTTCCGCGCTGGGCCCGCCGCGCAGCAGCGTGCCGTTGGTCACAGGGTGGCCGTTGCTGGTTGCCGCGCTCGGCCCCGGGGCGCAGTCCGCCCTCGCAGGTGTCTCGCCGGCGCTGCTCAAGCAGGCAGCGCTCTCTAGTGCGATCGCCGCCGCGGCTGCGTCTGTGCTGCTGGCATGCGGCGCGCCAGCGCCACCCTGTGCGGTCGCGCCAGCATAGCCATTCGCGGCGGCTGCGCCAGAGCTGCCTGCCCGGCCAGCCGCAGCGCCGCCACCCGCGCGCGCAAGGCCGGCATGCTCCCGCCGCTCGTGAGCAACGCCGTTGGCCGGGGCGTCGGCGCCGCTGGGCGCGGCCGGCGGACCCGGCGCGGAGCGCTCCCCGCGCGGCAGGAAGGTGACCTTGAAGCGCGGCTCCAGCGGCGCAGGCGGGTCGCCCTCGCGCGGCTGCGCGCACCAACACAGCATCCGCTGGCCGCAAGACTTGCTGCAAGCAGGGCAAATACTGCGCTCCTTCTTCCCGACCAGTGGAAAAGTCCAGTGCCATACTGTTGTCCGCGCACGCGACATGGGCTCGGCAGCTGTGCAGCAGCAGGCACGGTCTCACTTCCTCGCCCGCGCTCGATCCGTTGCACAGCATGTGGATGACTCATATTTACAACAGCCACCGCGCACAGGCCGGGCGGAGCGGCGCAGCCAAATACAGCCTCGGCAGGCACGCGTCCAGCGCGGCCTGGTAATCGCCGGGCGCCTGGTCGTCGCCCAGGCCGCGCGACAACTGCTGACCCTTGCCGTACATAAGCATGCCCTGCAAGCAAACCAGGCTTGCGAGCGGCGCACGTCGGCCAGGCCGGGCGGCAGCGGCGCGGCCGCGCGCAGCGCCGCCCACAGCCCCGGCAGCCACGCGTCCAGCGCGGCCTCGTGGCCGGCGGGCGCCTGGTCGTCGCCCAGGCCGCGCGGCGCCGCCGCGCGGCCGCCGAGCGCCGCCAGGCGCCGGTCCAGCTTCTTCGCGACCACGTTGTACTCCTGGTAGCCTGCGCCCGCGACTCGGCTTTGCAGGCGGCGTGGTGCACGGCGGAGGCCAGGTAATGCATGTTACAACTGAACCTGTTTGAGATCATGAGGACCCCTTGAATCCAAAAACAGACTTAAAGTGCAAGGCGGACAGAAGGCAGGTCAAGGCTGTGCCCGCGCACCAGAGTCGCCGAGGCCGAACACCGCGTACGTGAGCCCCGCCAGCGAGCTCGCGGGCAGGCTCTTGCGCAGCAGGAAGCGCCAGAACTGCTTCATGTTGTCCGGCAGCTCCCCCTGCTTGCAAAGCGCCGCTGAAAAGACGCTGCTGATGAGCATACTCGCAGTGGTGAGCGTGTGTGACAAGCTTTCGGCAGGGAGGAGGGAGGGCACAACTTCGCAGGCAGGAGTGGTGCGCGCCTGGCCGGTGGTGGATGCCACGAACACGGCGAGGCGCTCGGCGGGCAGGCCGATGACGGGGTAGGCGTCTGCCGCCATGACGCGCGGCGCAAAGTGCCTCCGCTTGGCCTCGCGGACTATTCGCTCCGCCACATCCTGCAGTTTTAACACAAGCCTGGCTACAAGGCTGCCAGACTGCAACATGAGAGCGGGATGAAGTCCTGGCAACTGATAGCAGACACCGCAGGCTCCAGCAGCCTACAAACAACTCGTTCACACCTGTGCGTTGCCTGTCTGCGAGCCAAAAAGTATGAGCAAGGGCGGCAGTGTGTCCATTTCAAGCGGCTTTGCTGACTGTTACGATAGCCACTTGGCTTGGCCAAGCGCTATATGTGCAGCACATAAGAGAACTGCGCCTGGCTAAGGGACCCTCATACACCCACGCGCGCAGACACAAGGGCATGCGTCCATGTGCTCTGTGCGTGCGCACGTGCATGGCGCCTGCGTCTAATGAGGCTCAAGCTTTGTTTGAGATGAATATTGCAGCTACCTGTTTCAGGCGCGAACGCATCCACGGCGAGCCGCTGTGTGGCTGACGCGCTTTCTGCAGCAGAAAAACATACAGCTGATGATGTCTGCGTCGAGCTGTGCCTGCGGGTCCCGCCGCACGGGATGAACACAAACATCCTGAGTAGCCTGGGTGCTCAGCTGAAGGTGCTGCCCCACTGCAGGCACACGCTTTGCTCAGTAGACTGCCCAGCTGTACCACATAGCTCCACAGGCAGTTCTGGGGTGCGCTGAGCCCTGGGGCGCCCCCCCTCAGATAGCCCTCGCCAGAGAGAGCGCCTTCGTGCCTCGTCCGTTGCTGCGCGCAGCAGAGCAGGACGCTGACCAAGCGGCACGTCCTGCTGCACCACACCCCCTGTGTCGGCACTTATGCCTGGAAGCTGTGCGAGCTTCCTTACCTTGAGAGCACACCACTCCAAGCTTTGAGGCTTTCACTGCTAGGCCTCCTTGAGTACACGCGGTCTCAAAGCTGAAGTATGTAATTGGATGACCTGACGCTGCTACACCTGAGGCACACCTCGCAGAGACTTTGCTGGCTACTGCTGTAAGCGCTTTGTGTAGCGATTTGCCGCATACGTCAGAGAGCTCGCAGCGTAGTGCCTGGAACTTGGAGAGACATGACAGGCATAGCTGGACAAGGACCCCACGACGTGAACAACTGCCCCATCGTATCTTGCCCTGAGCAATACGCTGGCCTTTGCAGGCGGCGCCCTCTGGCACCGGGCGCCTTGACGCGTGCCGCCTGGCCGACTTTGCGGTGGGCCGCGTGATCGGGACAGGCAGCTTCGGGCGCGTGTCACTGGCGCGCCACCGCGCCACAGGCACGCTGTGCGCGGTCAAGGCGCTGTCCAAGGCGCACCTGCTGAAGCACCAGCAGGCGCGTTTCGACCATTGTGCCTGAGCACTGTTACCCAGCCTCATTTCTTCACATCAAGTACAGTGAGCGGGTACCTGTTGCCAACACTGCATTGTCTGCTTAAGGGTCAAGCCTTAGCCTGCGTCAGTCTGCGTGCCGACGTCAGATGCGTAACACTGTCCTGGAGGTTGTTTGCCATCTCCACATCCCATACCTGATGTACAACCCCGCCTGCATGCTGCTGAGTACATACGTGTACTATTAAAGCTGTTGCACTGACATGTCAGAGCTGCGCCTCACGGGCATTGGCGCTCATGCAGGTGTCCCACCTGCGCTCAGAGCGGGAACTGCTCAGCGGTGTGAGCCACCCGGGCGTCGTGCGGCTGCTGGGCAGCTTTCAGGTAGTGCGCCACCCCAGCGTGCCTGGGTTCCCATCCGTGCGCTGCAGAATCGGCAGCGCAGGACAAAGGGACACGTGGAGGACATGTGCAGAGACAGCAGCCCTTGCATTAGCCTGTGCAGTGCACATACTGAAATGTGTGGTGACCGGAAGCCTGGCAAACCAATGAGCATGTTTGCAAATAAGACTAGTGCACGGACCCGCTGCACCATGAGCGTGTCAACACACGAACGTACTCAATACTTCAGGGCGACACACGTGCACATCATGAGGTGATGCATCGCTTGCTGCGCTGACAGCGCGCGCACATGCCAGGACGCAGCCTGCGTGTCCTTCGTGCTGCAGTTTGTGGCGGGCGGCGAGCTCTTCCGCACCATCAAGGCGCGCGGCAGCAAGTGCGGCCCCCGATGTGACTCCAGCTGGCCATGTTCAGGGTTTCCACTTGCTCTGCCGGCCTCTGCGGATCACGGCCATTGAATGGCTGGACATGGGCAGGATATGGAACTTTGGAAGCTTGATGGCAGACGTGGCGCTCTCATGTGTTTGGAGCCTGGCTGTCAGCCTGACAGACAGAGTCAAGGCGCTGACCTCAGGGCGCGCGCGCAGCCGCAGGCTGCACGAGGACGAGGCGCGCTTCTACGCGGCAGAGGTGGTCGCGGTGCTGGAGCACCTGCACAGCCTGGCCATTGTGTACCGCGACCTCAAGGCGCGCATGCATCGCAACCCCTCAGGGCTGCCCGGCCTCTAGCGGAGCCGCGCGGCTGCGCCGACGCTCGCATGCGGGTGCGGTGTCCATTGTCGCGGCTTTGATGCATTCCGTCCCGCTCCCTTTTACATAACCTCAAGGCGCGCATGCATGGCCACCCCCAGCGGCGCACGGCCTCCTGCAGAGCGGCGCCGACGCGCTCACGTGAATGCAGCATCCACCGTCGCGGCTGTGATGCACGCTGCCCCGCTCCATGCGGCGCATGGCAGGGGCAGCGTGGCAGAGCAGCGCTGGGCGGAGCTCTGCCAATGAGAGTCTTTATGATGCTTTTTGCCAATGAGAGTGTCTATGACGCCCGCTGTCTGTGTGCAGCCGGAGAACCTGCTGCTGGACGCGGAGGGCCACGTCAAGCTGACCGACTTTGGCTTTGCAAAGCGGCTGCCGGCCGGCGCGCGCACCTACACGCTCTGCGGCACGCCGGACTACCTGGCGCCGGAGATTGTCCTGAACAAGGCGCGCCGGAGACCACCTGCATGCTCCACGCATGCCTGCGGGGCGTGTGTCACATATGGGCAAAGGCCGGGGTAAAGGCCGGGGCTTTCGGCACGCGGCGGGCCAGTGTGGGCGTACAGTACCCACAGCGAGGCTGCTGCATGTTGGATGCATGCGTGCGCGTCCTCATGAAAGTGCAGGCGCGATGCGTTGCCGGCCGCGCAGGGGCACAGCAAGCCGGTCGACTGGTGGGCGTTCGGCGTGTTGCTGTTCGAGATGGTGGTCGGCTATCCGCCGTTCTACGACGCGGACGTCACGGCCACCTACAAGAAGATCCTCGCCGGCCGCGTAGGCTTCCCCGGCCACGTCAGCATCGCGTGCCGCGACCTCATCCGCCGCCTGCTCAAGGCGCGCCGCGCAGCCGCGAGCGCCGGCCGTGTCGTCTGGGGCCCCCATATGCATGCTTGCCCGGTGCGGGGCGCGCTCGGACCGCCGTGCGCGCGCGCCGCAGGTGGACGCGAGCCAGCGGCTGGGCTGCATGGCCGGCGGCGCGGCGGACGTGCGCGCGCACGTCTGGTTCCAGGGCACCGCCTGGGACGCCGCGGCGGCCTACCGGCTGCCCCCGCCCATCCGGTGCGCCTGGCATGGGGAGTGCGGGGCACCGCTGCCGAGGTGCCATGCTAAAAGTGCAGCGCCTTGTACCAGCCGGCGGACTGGCCAAGAGCTTTGGATGCCTGCCTGTCAGAGAGCATACAAGCTGGCATGCAGCTCATATTCATGCAGCGGCTCTGCATAGTGATGCGCCAGTGCATGTGCGCCGCGCCAGGCCGAGCGTTGCAGCGGGCGATGACAGCTGTAATTTCGATGACTACTCGGCGATTAAGCCCATGGCACACGCGTTTGTGCTGTCCCAGGTCGAGCAGGCAGCCTTCCTGGGGATCTGAGCATGCAGGTGTGCTTTGGGCCATGAGTTGTAGGCATTGCACTGTTCGCGTTGGGTTTGCGCGGCCTCAGGGCAGTCAGGTGTTGTGTTGCTTATAGCATAGCATGTCCACAGTGTCGCGGGCCCTGCCAGAATAGAACACACGATGCACTCTTGGCGGCAGCGCTTTGGAGTGCAGCTCAATAAAGTAGGCGTCTAGCCCCTCACAGAAAGTCCGCCAGGCCAGCTTTGGCATCAGCAAGAGCCAGAGTCTGCCAGAATGCAGCAGGGAAGCACTGCAGAAAGCTCGGTGTTCCATGTTTGCGCACCACGACAAAAGCCCAGCCTCCGCCAGCCACCTGGGGCTGCTCCACCCTGTTTAGAGTCATCGGTGCTCCATCTACTTGAGGCTGTCTATCACAGTCACGTGCAGCCAGTGGCAAGCACTGGCAGCGTTGCTCAGCATGGCCTGGCGAGTAGCATTGCAAACACCGCATGCGAGCTCTTCAGCACAGGGGTTGGTATTACAGTTGATTTTGATCACTGGTACACGCTGCCTACTTGACCTAGAACCTCTCCGGCTCTCCTGGGATTGCTGCGGCGCGGTCCACGGCGCTGCTGACCCCACCCACCTCCTCAATGAAGTCGCTGCACATCATCGTGTAGTCTTTCAGGTACTGTATCCGCCACTGCGCATAGTCCCACTCCCCGTACAGCAGGTGCCTGCAGAGACGACCGGAAAAATTGGAAGGATGTCAGCCAAGGAACCCCTATAGCGCTGCAACACACGCAGGGCCACAAGCACTACTCACACTTGAGGTGAAGCAAACTGCAAGCGGATGAGCTGCATGGGCTGTTTCAAGCGCTTGTGACACACCTGGCGTGCCAGACATACATGGTGGCGGGCACGCTGGTTTCGTCCTCCAGCCGCGCCTGCACGTCTACCTTGTAGTACTCGTCCCCCTCGAAGGCTGCCACAAACGCAAAATGCAGTAAAGCACGGCAGGAATGCTGGTGCGTAAAAAGCAGGAGCGCAGACCATCAGAGCTAGGCGCCACCGCACCGTCAAACACGCCGATTTCCTGTGTGTTGAGGTCGCGCAGCACCTGCCTCACCGCCAGGAGCTGGCTTCACCACTCGCGGGAACTCAGCACGCTGAAGGTGGTGCTCGGGGACCGCTTATCAGGCAACAAGCAGCCTGAAAACCTTCCGACTCAGGTAGCGCCAAAGTGCCAGTATCTGAGTGCGCCTCCTGCAGGGGACGCACGCACCAGGCCGCAGACCTCGTCACCTGGCCCAGCCTGTTGCACGCCTGGAAAGATGTGGCCGCGTATGCGGTGCCGGAAGTAGCCCTGGACGCGCGCTGCAAGCAAGCGCTGGGACATACCCCTATGGTGCGGGCTATGCACTCGCACTTTGTCACTTGCAGCAGGCACAGCCAGGCGCACCTGGCTGGTGCTGTGGCACGCGCTTGATGAGGGTCTGTAGCACCTCAGGCGCCATCAGTGTGCCATACACAAAGACGGTGGCTCCCGACATCCTTCCTCACCAGAGCAGGCCTCTTGGGGTACACTTGTGACTTGCTTTGTGCCGTGGTGCGTGCACTGACCTCAATCAGAGCTGATCACAGATTGTACTGATGACTCACACTCGCTCTCTCAGAATGTAACAGTGAGCCTCTACTTTCGTTTACACTGCCACTCGACTGCAAGCTTATGGAGCTAAAAGTCTATGGGACTTTCACCCGGCTCGTACAGTCCTGTTTAGGTGAGCTCCACTTTCACCAGGCTGCAACATCGCAGTGCGTGCGCTCCTCCCCAAGTGCAACGCAGGCGATACTGTCATACCAACGGTTGTAATTCATTCCTTCATTCAAGGCCATCACATCTCCTAGCAGTAAGCAATGTTCCATGTCACAGTGAGTTCAGGCATCTCAACCGCTTGACAAGGCAGCCGCTGCAAGCAGGCAATGGCCGCCGGCGTGGAGCAGCCGTTCGCTTGCCAGTGCTGCCATGCGCGCTTGAACATTACTGATGTGGAAGCGCTGCATGAGCCAGCGGGACGCCGGTCGGCGCTGCTCGGCGCAAGCGTGTTTGGCGGGCGCCTGGACGAGTCCTTTGTTGTGCTGGACTCGCGGCGGGGCCAGCAGGGTGCGTTGAAAGGCCTTGAGTCTGCTAGCACTTCTGCAAGTGTGCAGAGGACGCAGCAGGCGGTGCATTAAGCTGTGACAGTGTCCCTGTGACTTAGTTACGAGCGATACGCTGCTGCTCGCCCGCACTCTGCTATAGTCCTCCAGGCGCACCAGTGTGCCTGACGTGAGTCTGCTTGTTTAGCTCTGGTCGACACAGTGCTGGAGCACGCTGTTCCTCAAGGGCGTAGCTGGGCAACTGGGAAGTGCTTGCAGGCTCAAGGAGAGTCGCTGGTCGCTGCCCGAACAAGCCCCTGTCATTCTGCCGCGCGTTCACACGCACATGCTCTCCTTGTGTCCCCGACACGGCAGCGAGCGAGGGAGCAGCGCGAGCGCCGTGCGCGCGCGCACAGGCGGCGCCGGGCGCAGCCTGGACGAGTCGTTCGTGGTGCTGCCGGGCTCGGCGTCCGCGCTGCGCCAGGCGGGCGCCGGCAGCGGCCAGCTGCGCGTCTCGGCGCACGGCATCCCGCTGCAGGCGCTGGACGACTGCTTCGCGCAGCTGGCGCGCACGTTCGAGCTGGCTTTCGGCGAGACCAAGGCGCGCGCCGCGCGAGGCCTGCTGAGCGCGGCAGCGCAGCACCTGTATCGCATGCTCCGCGCTGCTGTGCTGTGGGCGCCGCGTCACAGAGTCCGCTCTGGCCCTGGCGGCCACGTGAGGCGTCTCTGCAGCGCTCCAGCGCTCCGCCAAGCATGTGCTCTGCGTGCGCTGCTCCACTACGCCAATCACGCCGGGCGGACACGCCGACTCGCATGGGTTATGGTAAAGGGTACATGCCCTCTGGCGGCACACTATGATGGCGCGATAGAGCCCGCTGGCACCCGCGCCTGGGCGCAGGTGGACCAGCCGCTATGCATGGAGTGCGCGGGGCGCGTGCGCGAGGAGACCGAGGCCGCGTGCGCAGAGGCGGAGGCCGAGTGCGCCGCGTACGAGGCCGCGCTCGGCCGCCTGGCGGCCGAGGACGCGCGCCCGCTGCCGCCCGAGGCACGCGCGCGCCGTTGCAGAATCAGGGTAGGGTGCGGCAGGGTGCCGCCGCGCGAAGGTTGGGTGCCTGGGCGGGGTCTGAATTGGCTGCCGTGCGGAGCGGCGCTGGGCCGCGGCGCAAACCTGTCCTCGGGGCGCGCGCTGCTCACAGCTCGCCGGCGGGCGCGCAGGAGTTTGAGGCGCAGCGCGCAGCGGCGCTGGCGGAGGCAGAGGCTGCCGAGGCAGGGGCGCTCGCTGCGGAAGCTGCCCTGGCGACGGCGCTGGCAGAGGTGCAGCCCCCTCCAGCTAGTCTGGGCGCCTTTGGCAGCTGAGAGCGTTTGGCCGTGAACTGCTGGCACGGCGTGCTGGGTGCAGCCGCCTGCGGAAAGTGCTGGCTGACATGCCTGTCCTGCTTAGCCGTTCGGCGCTCCTGGCGTGTGGGAGGCAGGGGTTGGAGAGAGGGGTAGGTCGTTGCCACCCGGCCTGCCCCCCTGCCGCTGCAAGAGTGGCAGCGGGGGATGCAGCGCGCATGGAGGCCGCCAGGGTGCTCGCGTCGCAGGGGCGCCTTTGGCGCCGCTCCGCCGGCGCTGTAAACCCTAGTCTGCGTATGTTGAGACCCTAACCCTGCGCGCCCCGCCAGGCAGACGCGGTGCGCACGGAGGCGGCCGAGCTGGCGGCGCTGGAGGCGCGCTACTGGCACGGCTTCAACGACCTGCAGCTGCACATGCGCGCACACGCGGAGGAGCGCGGCGTGCTGCTGCGGCGGGTGCCGCCCCTGCCCTAACCCCCTGCCTCCCCGCAACTTCTGCACGGCTCGTGCAGCTCTGCGTGCTGTCGAGCCCGACGCAGGCGCGTGGTTCACTGTGTCGCCCCTCTGGGCCGCATCGCCCCTCTCGGGTGTATCGCCACGCTGCTCGCTGCATTCGATCCGCACTAGTAACCCACGTTGGCTTTGAGGTCGGTCCTAAAGATGACGACGTTTTAGAAAAGGTTTGACGGTCGCCGCGCGCGCGCAGATCGACCGCACCGCGGCCACGCTGGAGCGGCTGCGGCGCACCAACGTGTACAACGACGCGTTCCACATCTGGCACGACGGCCAGTTCGGGACCATCTCCGGCTTCCGCATGGGCCGCACGCCGCAGGCGCGGGGCACAACTAGTGTCAAATGTGCGCCATTGTAGGACTGCTGGGACTTGACTCATGCGTCCTGAATCATAGTAGGCGCCTGTTACCACACCCTGTGCGGACCGGTGCCCTGTCCTGCTGATGTGGCGTGCCGCTTGGGCGCCCTGCACGCGGTGTGCGGCCGCGCGCGGGGCGGCCCTGCTGAGCGCGGCGCCGCCGCGCAGGAGGCCATCGAGTGGGACGAGATCAACGCGGCCTGGGGCCAGGCGGTGTTCCTGCTGCACACGCTCGCGCAGGCGCGCGCCCGCCGCCTCCGCCAGCCTGGCCCGCCGTTTTCCCGATTGAGACTCGCACATGAATGTCGAGCAGCTGGTTACCTTTCTCTCTACCGTCCTGTTTAGAAACAAGTCGCAGGAGTGATGCCACATACATTGCAGGCAAGTGTGCAATGTGCGGGGACCCTCCCGCTGGGTTCTCGGCGCCCGCGCCGTACGCTCCGCATGCTGCCTGCATTGCTTGCGCGCCGGCGCGGCAAAAGGAGCTCCTGATGCAGCGCCGCGCCAGCCCGGTCTGCTGCGTCGCAGCCCCGCCAGGGCTGGGCTGCCAGCCGCCCCCCCCCGCCTGCGCCAGCGCCGCCCGCCGCGAGCGCCCCCCGCGCGCGCGGGAGCAGGCGTGCAGGCTGAGCTTCTCCAGCCACCAGCTGCTACCCATGGGCAGTTACCCGCGCATCACACACCTTAGCCCTACAAAGTCTACCTTACCCTAACCCTAGCGCGCAGGCATGCAAGCTGAGCTTCTCCAGCCACCGGCTGCTGCCCATGGGCAGCTACCCGCGCATCGCCGACCGCAAGGGCGTGTACGAGCTGTTCGGGCCCGTGAACAAGCTGTACTGCGCCGGCTACGACCGCGCCATGGTCGCCTTCCTGGCCTGCCTGCGGGTGCGCGCGCCCGAAAGTCACCCTCGCCCGCTAGAAAGTTGACGTCCTGGGGGAGCGTGTCCAGCTCCCTGGTTCTGGTGCACCTTTGCAGCTGACCTGCAATCCGCAGTGGTTCGCTGTTCAAACACATCCTCTCCTCCAGCCATAGGATAGGGTAGGGTTTGGCTCTGTTTAACATAACCCCTATACTCATGCGTGGTCAAGGCCAACGGCGTGGCGGCCTGGTCACGAGCCGAAACCCTAACCCATTGGGCCGACACACCTTGGAATGCCCCCACGACCGCTGCGCGCGCGCGCGGCGCGCAGGAGTTTGCGGAGTACGCGCGCGGCGCGGACCTGGCGGACCCGACGCCGGGCGTCGCGCCGCTGGAGCTGCCGTACGCGGTCGAGGGCGACCGCGTGGGCGGCCTGACCGTGAAGCTCATGTTCAACAAGGACGCGCGCTGGAGCCGCGCGCTCAAGTACCTGCTTACCGACCTCAAGTGGTGCCTGTCGTGGGCGGTCGCGCGCCTGGACGGCCGGCGGCCCGCGCCCGGCGGCGGCGGCGCGGCCGGCGCGTTGCCAGTGGACGACGCGTGAGGGCCTTTGCGGGGACGTGGCGCTTCTGAGTGGCGCTTCTGGGGAAGTATGCGAGCGCCACCCAGAAGCGCCGCCGCGCCGGCCTAAGGTAGGAACTCTCCTCTGCTGCGGGGCGTCTTTGCGAAGCCAGAGGCAGCGTAAAGTGATGCTGGAGGCAGGTAGACCTTTTGTATGTTTAATGAATAGAACGTCTGCTGTGTCACAAGCACGCCAGGTTTCTGCGCATGTACATCGAGCAGTGTGTCTGTACCCAGCGCCCTTATCAGACCTGTTCTGTAGAAGTCTGTCGCAGCAGGCCTTGGTGTCAGCTTCAAAGAACACCTTGCCCCCTGCATGCTTGCCTGTGAGCATGCCGCACCATAGAGTGTAAGTAGCGCAGATCCATGCGAGGCAGCGAGCCACGCGGGCTCCGCTCGAGCGCCAACTGGCGTATATGGTTACATGGGTGCATGCCACAGCCAGCACCAGCTGCCATACAGAGGGCCACACCGGTGTAACAGCCGGTGCCACACACACCAAGCGGCTTTGCAGCCACCCACGTGACAGCGTGCAAGGTTGCCCACGCCAAACGGCAGAAAAAGAATTGAGGACGCCCCACATCGGCCGCACCGCCGTGGCGATACTGCAACAAGCGGCTGCCGCTGGGTCAGCAGCCGACCAGCCCGACCTCGCGCGGCAGCGGCGCGGCAGCCGCGTCCGCATCTTCAAAGAAGGACGCCGACTCGCGCGCAAGGTCGCAGAAGAAGCCCACGCCCTCCTCCGGCGTGCCCTGTGCGCCGGGGAGGTCCTTTCTGTCCTTGCTTCTACAAGGACCCAGTTTGTGCTTCAGGAACATAGGCAACCACCCTGACAGTGCATTCTTAGCTACACCAGGCAGCAGGGCTACACCCTTCACTTCTCTGCGCGCATGCATGCAACGTGCAAAGCGCATCTGCACTACTTGACCCGTATCACAGCAGGCGCCGGGACCCGCGCCTGCACGACGCCGTGCCCCACGTTCAGGATGTGCCCGCGCCGCCCGGCGCGCCGGCAGCAGCGCATGACGGCCTCGCGCAGCACGTCCGGCGGCGCGAACAGCAGCATGGGGTCGACATTGCCCTGTGCAAAACCCCAAGCAGGTCAGGCCCCCCAAACCCCAGCAAGGCAGGGCCCAATATTCTGATCTCGTCAGCAAGACGACATCCAGCTCGTCACCCCGGATAGCAGCAAAGGGCTGCCTGGGCCTCGGCGGGCCTCCAACAGGTGGCTTCACAGCTGGCAGCTCGCTCACACAGGGTGGCCCAATGCCTTTGCGCTGCTGCGCCGTCGCTGCAGCACATGCCTCCGTCGCGGTGCAGACAGTCGTGATCGAGGCGCGCACCTGCACGGGGCGGCTGGGGCCGAGCGCGGCGCGGGCAGCTGCGATGTCGGACGCCCAGTCCAGGCCCACCACGTCCGCGCTGCAGCCGCCCATCAGCTCCAGCTTGCCCGCGCCTGCCAAGCGGGGGGCCAGCGCTCAGGCTGGGAGGCTGTTAGCACATTATGAGGACCAAAGCTCGTGTTGGGGGTTTGCCAGCTGCACACCATGAGGGCCCAGAGCTCGTGTTGGGAGGCTGCCTCAGCTGCACGCCATGAACGCAGGCACGTGCCGGAAGCAAACAGCACGGTCGCAGGAAGGGAACGCAGGACATTGCAAAGCGGGGGCCCAAAGCTTCAAGTTGGGAGGCTGCCAGCCGCGCGCGATAAGCACAGGCGCGTCCCTGACACAAACAGCATGGCCGCAGGAAGGCAACACAGGAAGTTGCAAAGCGGGGCCTAAAGCTCGGACTGCGAGGTTGCCAGCTGCATACACCCTGACCCCAGGTGCGTTCCGGGGGCAAACAGCATGGCCAAAGGAATGGAACAAAAGAGATTGACACGGCGCACCCCCGTTGGCGTGATAGATCAGCGACACGCCGGGGCGCGCGGCACGCACGGCCGCCACGACGTGCTCCGCATACGGCAGGCTGAACTCGGCGTACTGGTCCGGCGACAGGTGGTGCGCCCACGAGTCGAACAGCTGCACCACCTGCACCCGCGCCGGCCCCGCGTCAGCACGCGCTGCCCCGCCAGACAGCAGGCGCCCCGCGCGCACCGGGCCGACGTGGGCGCTGCTTGGCGGCGCTGTCCGCATGTGTTCAGGGCAGCATGCATGCGTATGGCATCAGCAGAGCATGCTGCCAGCCAGGCGTCGATTAGCCACAGCAGGCTGTGCACAGACCCGAAATCTTGTCGTGAACACAGGCGCGGCGAGCACGGCGAGCACATGTGCTCCCCGCCATGCCCAGCGGCGACTTCCTCCTGCCCGCCTCGCATCATGCCCGGCTGTAGCCCTGCACTCCTGTCTGCGTTCCGCACGTACCCGCCCGCACACACATGTGCTGTTGAGGGGGCGCGCACAGGCGCGACATCTGTGCTTTTAAGGGGGCGCGCCTGCGCGCCGGCGTCGATCTGGTGGCAGACGTACACCACCAGCGCGTCCGCCAGGTGCGCCAGCAGCGCGTGCAGCACCTCCGGCGCGCCGGTCATGATGCGCTGCCGCCCGCCGCACACCCCAGCATCAGGCACTGGGGCGCTCCGGCTGCGTGACGCACTATGCTGGCCCCACCAAACAGCAGGCGTTCCGTGCGCTCCAGGCCGATGTAGGTGCTGCTTGGCCGCACTGTTCGCGGATGATCAGGCCCTGGAGGCGCCCCGGCTGCATGGCAGCGCAAACAGCGGCGCGCACGCCCGGGGCCGCTCCGCCGGCAGTGATGCGCCGCCGCCCGGTGCGCCTCCCGCATCTGGTCGGACTGGCTGCACGAATTTTGGGGCAGTGGCAGGCGCGCACAGGGGCGCCTCGCCAAGCCGCCGCGCTCGGGCTCCTTAGGGCTTGTCCTACACCACCTCCTTGCCTCCGTGCACTCACAACAGCACTGACTGTGTTCCTTCGAGCGCCCAGCTCCCGCTTGCGCGCACACCCTCGGTGCAGGGGACGGCAAGCTAGACCTAAATCCTCCCTCCCGCCCTAGCCCTAGCACAGCACCAACCCTATGGCCGGCGCGCGCCTTGGTCTGCAGGCAGTGCCGCTCGGCGGCGCCCTCCATCGCGTACGCGGCCAGCGTCCAGGGCGTGCCCACAAAGCCCAGCACCGCGGCCGCGCCGCCGACCTCCGCGCGCAACGCGCGCAGCACAGGCGCCACGAAGGGCAGCGAACTTGCTGGGTCGTCCAGCGTCCGCAGCGCGCGCACGCGCTCCAGGCTGCGTGGCAGCACGTCTGCATTTGATATGAAAACCTCGCTGCTTGTCTGCCACCAGCGCGTCAGCAGTGTTATGCGCAAGCTAGGCCAGGTATGTGAGCACTGTGAGCCTGCTCGAGTCCCTGTGAGCACAGGCCGTGGCACGAGCGGCACGCACCTGCGCACAGGCGAGGCGATGACGGGCCCCTTGCCGCGCACGACGTCAAACTCGATGCCCAGCGCCGGCAGCGGCGTGAGGATGTCGCTGAACATGATCACGCCGTCCGGCCGGAACGCGCGCCACGGCTGCAGCGACAGCTCCAGCGCGATCTCCGGCGTCTCCGAGCGCTCCCGGAAGCCTATCTTCTCCGAGTACCTGGGACGCGCGGCGCGGGCGTCGCACCCAGCCGGCACGCACAGTGAAGACCAGCACCCAGCGAGGCTGGCGCTGGGCCCGCAGACCAGCACACGCGACCCCACAAAAGAGCGGCATTGCCCGTGTATAGAGTCACTGTCCGAACCTGGCCGGCTGCCTGCCAGCGGGGCGTGCGCACTTGCGGAACTCGGCCATGTAGCGCCCCGCTTGCCGCATGAGCCACACCGGCGTCCGCTCTGCCGCTGCAGCACCAGCAGGCTCGTCAGCTCCTGCTGTTGCGGCGGACACAGTGTGTGCCTTTGCCCTGTCAAAGAAGCCTCACCTTCGCCTCTTGCGACCCGCACAAGCAAGGGGTCCTGGCCTGCGCTCTGCGCTCTGCAGCATTGCGACTGTCGCCGTCGGCGGACGTGCTGGTGCTGCCTGCGGCCATGCGCTGCACTGCAGTCACACTGTGAAGGGACTAGAAACAGCATCCTGCCCTCCTGCAACAACATGGTAAACCTGCGAAAGCACGGGAACTGATGATCACTGGACACAAGTCTGCAACGTCCGCTCTGCGGCTTGAGTTTGGATCTTGATGGGAGGCCCTGTAGGGCCGAGGTCTATCCAATGCGGCTGTGCTGATCAACATTCTCGTGCAAGTTTCTGATCGCCATGGTCTGGACATGGATGCCGCCGTCCAATGCAGACTTGCTGTCCACAACCGGATATTGACAAGGCAAGGTCGACACAACACTTTACAATATCCTTTTTCAAAACGCGCCTGGCTCACAAGACGCCTTCGAGCAGCGTCCAAGTTGGTGGAAGGAACACAGGCTTTGCATCCAACCCTAAAAAGAAGCAGGCATACCCGCAATATTATTGTCACTCCAAAAAAATACCTCTCCATGGTGTACACTGAGTGTACTACACTCTGACCAGCGCTCTACAGGCGGGCAGAGTCTTGCACAGTGCACACACATGCAGTTCAGTCAAGTTTTCAGTGCGCCTGGTTCAGCTCAGTTCTTCAAGCAGCCACTTCGCACGCAGGCCCGATTTCTCGCACTTCTGTCACGCCGCCTCGTCCAGCATGGGCGAGCGCGCAGGCTCTGCAAAGCCCCTCCCAGACAGGGTTGCGTACAGGCGCCTCCCTCTGGAGTAGTGCATGCCCTGCCGCACCACAAGCAACTTAAGTCGCATCCATGCGCAGGTAATGCCTCCATGGTGGTCTTTCCTGCGCATACAGGCTTGCCAGGCCTGCACTGCGAGCAAGGGACAGTGCTGCCGAGGGGCAGGCACCTGCCGCATGGCATGGCATTGCCACAGCATACAACTCAATTTACAAGAAGCTGCTCACTACCATGCTCTGGAGCGTACTGGCTGGGCCGGCAGGAGGATGACGACTAGCGACACGCGCCCGAAATCAAAGCAGGCAACATCAGGAGCCAGGGTGCCAGGAGCCAGGGTGCCAGGAGACGGGGGTCTAGGGCAGCCGGGCCACGCAAGAGCGCGACAGCGTCCGGCATGACCAGCAACGCTGTGCCCCCCAGCAGGGCCAACAGCTGGGGGCGCCAGGAGGAGGGGTGCCCGGGCGCCAGATCAGGCACCTGCAGGAAGATCACGATGTCCAGCAACACCGTGCCCAGCGACCCCAGCAGCCAGGGCGCCGAGCCGCTGAGCTGCGCCAGCGAGCGCGAGCGCAGCAGGATGCCTGGCGCGCGCGGCGGCCGCTCGCTTGGGGGTTTACGTGGGGGCGAGACCACCACCAGCACTCAACTGTCCTGCCATAAGAAATGCACATACATGCTAAGTACGACATATGCGCACTTGCATATCACGGGCCAGCCGTCTGGGCGTAACGAGCCCATCGGCGCGTGGGGGCGCAACGCCCGCGGCTCACAAACCGTTGGCCAGGACGGCCATCAGGGACGCAATGCCAGACCAAGCGCAGGGTCAGGGCACATGGCATAGGGCACAGGGTCGGCGCCGCACCCGCGCCATACAGGCTGTTGGCCAGGATGGCTGCCAGGAACATGGACAGCGCCAGGCCCTCGGCGCTGCGGCGCCGCGCCGTCTTCACGATCTGCGACACGCGCGAGCCCGCGTACAGCGCCGACGACGCCCAGCCGGCCGCCGTGCCGGCCTTCCTGCCGCCGCACGGCCGCACGGGGTCTGTGCGCGCGCTGCCGCGGGCGGCGACGCTGCCAGCCGGCCGCGCGTGCTCCGCGGCCGTGCCCGCCGCGCTGCGGATCCTGAGTCTGGCATCTGTGCAACCAAAGGCACACAGCGGGCAGCGGCCAGCCGCGCGCAGCCTATGCGGGGGGCATCATAGGCTGCAGCACAGCCGGCAGGTAGCCAGCTGCAAGTTGTAGGGGAAGCGAGAAGGCGAGCGCGATCCAAAAAGGAGCAGAAACAGAGACCCCAGGATGAACCAAGCGAAGATGGAACACAACGAAAACGCCACTCTCCACCAGGTGCAGCGCGGATTCAGCAGGGACAGCGTCCAGGGCGCGAGGCGCGCACCGCGCCCACTCCGGGTGCTCGCCGCCGAGCCAGCGCAATGGCGCCAGCGCCTCACCAGCCTCGCCGCCGCCCAGCAGCGCCCGCCGCGCCGCCAGCACGCGGCCCGACCCGCCGCCGCCGCTGGGCTCCACCAACCCTAAACCTAGATCCGAGCCCAGCCCGCCCGCGCGCAGGTGCAGCAGCAGGCAGCACGCGGCGCAGGCCAGCAGCCGGACCTTTGGCGGCGCGGGCGCCCACGACACGCGCGCACCCCCCGCAGCCCCCCCAGCTCGGCTCGCAACGGCCTCTCGCGCAACCGCGCCAAACTCCCCAGAGGCCTCCGCATCGCCGCTCGCCTGCGTCCCACACACCCCAGCTCTAAAGCAGGCTGCTTGGAATTTACAAGTGAGACCCTATGGTCCAGACTGTACACACGGTGTGCGCAAGTGTGGCTGACAACATAGCACGAAAGAGCAGCCTGCGGGCCACAGGTACGACGCGGTGGTCGCTGCATGCATCTGACCACTCACAACGCCTCCTGGCAGCATGCAATAGCCAGGAGCCAGGCATGGTTTAATATTACGCTCTCTCCCTTGTTCTATACTCTCGAGTACACAGTGCTGCCCTTCATGGCGGCACAACAGCGCACATCCACGGCGTGCTCAATTGCACCCACTCAGTCCCAGGCAGTCCCTTGAGCTTCTCCTCAGGCGTCGTTTTGTTAGATACAAAAGGTGCCGCACTCCCACCTCGCTCTGCAACGGGCGGTACGGCGGCAGGCCCTGCGCGTGCGGCGCGGGCTGCAGGCGGTGGTGCGGGTGCGCATGCGGTCGCGAGCGGCTGCTGCGCAGCGAGCGCAGCCGCTCCCGCCGCCGCTTGAGCGAGCCATAGTAGATGTACTGCAGGATGAGGCACATGTCCGTACACAAAAAGTACCTGCGCGGGCCACTGACAGCGTCAGCGGGCGCGGCACTTTAGCGCCGTTACCAACGGCGCAAAAGCGCCGACGCCCAGGGTGAAGTAGCCTGCTCACCAGGTCTGAGTTCCCCGCGAAAGCAACAGAGAGCAGGTGCTGCTGAGACTGAGGCCGTCAAGTCTTTGGCGGTCAGGAGCCTCCAAGAGCCCCAGGAGGCCCAGACGCAGGGGCCTTGGAGGGCCGGCTGCGTACGTGGCTGTGTAGGTCATGGTTGCGGCCTGGTCGCCAGCCAGCAGCAGCCCGATGAGGTTGCATGTGTCGCCCTGCGCTCACCCAGCAGCTTGGTCAACAGCGGCAGCCAGCGACAGACGGCGTCCCCGCGTGGTGACCACTCAAAACTCGCGTCTAATCAGTTCAAGTGTTGCACATCAACTGCAACACTCCAGGATCACACAGCAGCAGGTTACAGAACCTCAGCCGAGGCAGGCGTGCACCAGCAGCCACTCCCCGAGGAACCACGCGCTCAGCGCCTCCGCGCTGCTGTTGCGGAAGTTGCTGACGATCTGCGGCATTTGCGCCAGCAGCCAGGCGCCGATCGACAGCATGCCGGCGGCAAAGCCCGCCACGTCGCGGGCACTGCCGCACAGCAGGGCAGGCTTCAGCTCGGCATACCATAACGTATCAGGCTTACCGCCAGTGCAGCAAGCTCCCCATGCGAAGCGGCGGCGCACGGGCGCACTTGTACAGGCACTCGTTGAAGTATTTCTCGAAGACTGGGTAGGCACCATGTGTGCACGGGCTCATATGCGCAGCGGGCGCCCCTCCCCCTCGCCCCACGCAGGCACGGCGGTCCCAGGTCAGCAGCTGAAACAGCGCCTGCCCTGACAGGCCCCACGAAGAGTCCGGCGACACAAAGCTGCTAATGTGCGCATCATGCCTGCCGGCGCTTGCTTGCAATTGTATGCTGACCCCTCGATCAATGAGTCAGAGCCACCGACTGGTGCAGAGGCAGCCACACTGATGAGCAGCTCTATAAGATTAGGGCAGGCGCAGCCAGCGGGGTTTGAAAACGGGTCTCGCTTTAATTTTTCCTTTTGATTTTGGAAATACAGACAACGACAGCACACATACTCATTTATGGTAATAAAGTAGGTGTGGCCTTGCTGGAGACACAGACGCGAAGGTCAACCGCGCTGGGCGCGCACACACCAGACCTCCTGCCACCGCCTGGGCTGGCCTCTGCTTGCAGAGCTCCTTCTCAGCCTCAGCAGGCATGGAGCCTGCGGAGTTCCTGCAAACTGTGCAACGCAAGCGGTGCGGGGCCTCCATCCTGTTATATATAGCGTAGGAGAGCAGGTACACTTCACGTTGGTGCGCCGGATACCGAGTGTGGGTGGTGCTTTGTCTTTAGTGTTGAATAGTGCCTCACTGCTTTGTATCTGGGGCGGCACTGCAACCTATTGCGACTTATTGCGCCAGACCTGAGAACCTGCACACTTCACCTCAGAGCACAGACACCTTCATCTATGAGCCTCAGAGGGCAGTGACCTGTCGAGCATATACTTGAACTATAACGCAACCAGGCGGCGTCTTGCATGCAGGCAAATACCGCACACGCTGGTGCTGGAGCATGTGTCTCCGGCCACCCGCCTGCTGGAGAAGCGGCGGCAGATGTTCGAGGTGCAGGAGGCGCTCGAGCAGCAGAAGCAGGAGTATGCGCGCAAGGTGCGGCGGCCGTGGCTGCTTAACGTGGACAACAAAGCTCGAGCGTGCGGCCAGCGAGTCCTTATGGAAGTGGAAGGCTCTGAGTGCGCGCAGAGTCCAGCGAGTTTGACGAAAAACATACTAAGCAGAGCACTTCATTCTTGCACTACAGGTTTGTGCGTGACACCGTTTTGTGTATCTTGCGTATGCAAGGCAGCCGCAGGCAGCGAAGTACCGTGAGTGTCAGGGGCACCACGCTGCAGTGCGCTGCGGCGTCGAGCTCAGCTGAGGGGTGCAAGCAGGCGCGCGCGCGCAGGAGGAGGTGTTCCGGCGGCGCGAGGAGGGCCTGAAGAAGAAGGACCTGGAGCTGCAGGCCTCGCTCATCCGCTTCAGCAAGTTCCTGCAGGCGCGCTGCGGGGCCTGCAGTCGCAGCCTCCTGAGCACATCATTTGAGCCTGATACCATGATGTGCTTATAGTCATTGCCATCCCTAAACTGATGAAGCACAGCAGAACTCCGGCGGGAGCTGTGGACCACAATACCACTGCACTTACTACATACAAAGTTTAACGTGCAAGTGGAAAGTAATGCCATGACACAGCCTCAGAGGGTCCATTGCTGGTGGCATGTACCAACGGCAGACGGCAGGCGCCAGGCCACTGCAGGGCACGCCACGCGCACAGGAGAATGATGCGAAGCGGGCGCGCGCGCTGCGGAAGGCCGCCGACGAGCGCAGGCAGCGGGATGAGAAGCAGCGCGAGCTAGACGCCCTGGCATGCCCGTGCCTATGCTCAAGGCCAAGCAATTAGGGGTGTTGGCTCTCAGTTGTGCCGCAACATGATCCTGTCTGGCATAGGTTTCCAGAGGCCTGCAATCATGCTGGGCAGCCTGGACATCCCACTTTTGAGAGTTCGTTCCGATCCCTCGTGCTGCCATGCTGAGCAGCCTGGGCGTTCTGCAGCATCGATGGACACGCGCAGTGCTGCTCTCCGTGGACCAGGGACATGAGTGTGCGTGCACATGGCTCAGGCTCTGCATCCTGTTGCTGCCTCAGGCGAGCCGCGCGCGCGCGCAGCTGGTGACCAGCGAGGCGCTCCAGGCGCAGAAGCGGCGCGCTTACGAGCAGCTGCAAAGCAGCCTGAGGTGCGCACGCGCGCGCGCACATGCCCGCATGCGCAGTGCTAAAAATACCGATTAAGTTGGCCAGATGCTGTGCTCACCCTGCTCACCCTCGTCACCGCACTACAGCTGCAGTCTACCCGCTGCACGCTCGCCCTGTGCAGTGCCTGGCCAGGCATGCAGGGTCTGGCGCTGCATGCGCGAGTGAGAGCACCATGCCACGGCGTGCTGTCTTCGCGCTCCACGGCGTATGCCTCTCAGCCATTTGAAGCGTGTATCAGGGTGTGCGCCTGCGAGGGTAAGTTTACCAAAAACCTACCCCTGATCGGCGCACGGGCGCCAGGTTCCAGCGCTACCTGGAGGCCGTGCTGGAGGCGAGCGACGACTTCCACGAGGTGGCCGACATCATCGCGCGCCACGCCATGCTAGACGCGCTGGACGCCGACCTGCGCGCGCAGCAGCGCGCCGCCGCCGAGGCCACCGAGGCCGCCAAGCGCGCCCCCCTCCTGCCCAAGCAGCCCTAGCTAGCTGAAGTAGGCTTTCAACCTAATACGCCTGTGTGCGCCGAAAGGCGCGCGCACTCAGAGCCTTCCTTCCTTCCTCCGCGCCCTGCCAGGGCGGCCGGGGTGTGCACAGCCCCGCTGCCTCGCTTCATACACTTCCACATGCAGAGCTCTGCAGGCGCAACGGCATGCTGGGTGCTCGCATGCGTGCGTAAGTCCCCTTGCTTGCAGCCTCGCAGCCTCGCCGCACCTGCCCGCACCTCTCCGGCAGTGGTCGTCCTGCTGCGCGCATCGCGTCGCGCGGCGCACCACGCCAGCGTCTGGCCGCCCGCGGCACGCAACGCGCCCTGGCCGCAGGCGCGGCCGCCGCAGGTGGGCCTAGAGTCTGATCGACGCGCGCACCTGCGGCAGGGTTGAGCTGCTGACGCTGGTCCAGGCGAAGGGTCGCTCCTCCCGGCTGCAGGCGCGGCCGCGGGAAGCCTGCCTGAGGTGCAAGCAATGTGCGCGCCCGCGGCAGGGCCGAGCTGCTGACGCTGGTCCAGGCCAAGGGCGGGGAGGTCCTGGGGCTCAGCAACGCGCTCGTGCGCCTGAAGAAGGACGCGGAGGAGAGGTGCGCCGCGCGCCCGCACGTACCCAACCCCGCACCTATCCCTTATCATGTACTGAAGCGTCCTCTGTCGGGCAAGTGCGCGCGCACTGGGACCCGCCCCCGCACCACAGGAGACCGAGTGTGCAGGCGAACCCGCACAGTTGTCCTGCTCCGCCTGCTGCGCCAGCGGAGAAGAGTCTGCCTGCGTGCGCATGGCCCACCTCTTCGGAGTGGAGAGATGGCGGGCGCATGAACAAGGCTCGTGCCTGCACGGCGGGCAGCAGTGCATGTGTGCGCCTGGTGCGCGCGCCCAGGGAGTCTGCGGCAGCCGCGGCGGCGGAGCGCCGCGACGCGGAGCTGCAGGCTGCGGCCGCGGCCGCGCTCGAGCATGGCCAGGTGCGCTGCCGCGCGCGTGCGGGTCCGGGGCCCACGGCGCGGCATGCGCCTGGTGCAAAGGGCGCGCAGCGCCCTTGCATTGACATGGCAGGAGCCTATTTCGCATGAGACTCCCTGTTCTCCGGCCATGCTCGCGAGCTCGCGTGGGTCGTGGCTGTGCGCAGCAGGCCGCCGCCGCTGGTGCGCACGCCGGCAGCGAGCCTGTCTCGTGCGCATGCATTATCTTGTCAAAGACACATTCAGCCAGTCTGATGGCGGAGACATGTTCAAAGTTTCACTACCTCTCACTCCCCTGTTGTACGGGGCCTGAGGAGTTGAACATGAAGCTTGTCCGCATAAAAGATGAGAAGTTGAAAAGTGGCGGCCGCAGGTGTGCATGTCGGCGGCCAGCCTGTTCGGGCGCGTGCGCGGCTGCTCGCACGTGCCGCGCGCGGAGCACGCCAGCCCGCTCGCGCAGCTGGACGCGGTCGGCAACTTTGTGTGCGATCGACTGGCTGCGCTGCGCGAGCTGCGGGGCGCGCCGCCGCACGCGGGCGCGCCGCCGCGCGCGCCGCCCGCCCTGCGCGCGCCGCCCGCGGCGCCGCCGCCAGTTGGGGCGCCGCATGCGGCCGCGGTCGCATGAGGCTTCGCGCAGGCGGGGCCGAGCTGTCAGACGCTGCACTGGAGTGTTAGCGACATATGCATGGGGGTTGAGTAATATTCTGTGCATCCACGTAAATCGTGTGTTGGCTATGTGTTGTTAAGGTCTTGTGTGATATAAAGGGTCTCAGTGCTAGTGCAGGAGCGCGGCGAGTGCATGCAGGTTGCAGCACAGTAGTGGCATGTTGAGGATGCAGCATGATATGAGCTGCATATCAAAGCTGCTGCGCCTGGTGTCAGAGACGGTGTCATGTCAGTCAGTATGCATGTCACACACACCTTTTGTCCCTTAGCAAGCATGCGGGCATCTAATGAGCTACATGCTGCTCGAGAATACCCTTGTAAGATTAAAGTGTGCAACACACGTTGAACACAGCGGCATGCCTGGGCACGCCGGCAGGTCCAGTGGAAAGAATCCACGGATTGCCCCAGTCCCCGTTCCATCAGCACAGTGCTACTAGCAGGCGAGCTGTCAGCAGGCACATCTTCGGCGACATCGCCCAGGGCGGCGGGCGCTCTGCAGCTGCTGGCGGGAAGTCAGCCTCTGGCGCTGCCGCGGGGGCATCGCCGGCCGGCACGTACCCAAGGCCCAGATATTGGGGGTGGCGCGGACGTGTATGTAAGGGCTTTGCGCCCTCCTCCGCCCCCGTATCCTCCTCTGCAGCGGCCGCTGCCCCTGCGCTCGCACCACCCCCTCGCCTGTCACCACCGCTCCCCAGAGCGCTGCAAGCTGTGCATGTCGATGGCGATGACGCGGCCCGCGCAGGCGCGCATGCACACAGCAGCACATGGCGCAGACGCAGAGCAGCCCTGAGTGGTCGTCTCGGGCCTTGATGCGTCCATGCGCCCGGCATGCACTGCAAGCGGCGCGCGCGCACCCGCGTCCCAGGTGTACCGCCCGCCGTGCGCCAGCGCGACGCGCGCGCCCGCCAGCAGGTGCGCCGCCGCGATGGCGGGCTCCCCCGCTTTGGCGGCCGCGCTGCGCACGAAGCGCACGCGCCCGCACGGCAGGCCCGCCTCAAAGCTGCCCGCCAGCGACAGCGCTGGGAGGTGGTAGCCGCCGGCGCCCTGCAGGGCGCCCTCGTGCCACGCGCCCACCAGGCAGCCGCCCTCGCCGTCCCAGAACACGCCCTGGGCAGCATCGCCAGGTTGTATGCGCCACGATGACATGTAGGGCAGGCGCCTCTTTTTCAACGCATCCAGCAACAGCTGATAAACTTTTAATACAGACTCCCTCGCCTTGCTTAGACATGCCCACTATTCAGCCTACTATCTGACATGCGCTGCGGAGCTTTGCACGCTATGACTTGCACAGCTGCAGCACGCTTCATGCAAGCACTGCTGAGAGTAACATTGCCATCCGACCTAGTGCACAACATCTGTGCATGCAGTACCACCTGTGCACTCAAGCTGGTTGCCACGCACCTGGCCATGCTTGCGGCCAGCCTGCCACTCGCCGACATGGCACCCCTGGCCCCTGGCGTACATGTAGGTCCCGCGCCCTTCAAAGCGGTCGGCGACAAAGGCGCCCTGGTACAGGCCTCCGTCCGGCAGCAGCAGCACGCCTGCACGCGCAGGGCCATGAGCCAGCTGTTGCAGAGCGCCAGTGACATGTGCATTTGCGGTCGCATGCAACGTCTTTTTATACAAGCGTTGAAAGCATCCAGAAATTCAGCACGTGACCCTAACCCTAGCCCTATACATGCACGGGTGTTGCAGCGCGCCTGGGCCGCTGCGGCGGCTGCTGGCAAAACCGCCCACGTAGCCGCCGCCGGCGGGGAACAGGCAGATGCCAGGGCCGGCGCGCAGGTCCGCGGCGTAGGCGCCGCAGAAGGTCGCGCCATCTGGCAGCGTCGCGGCCCCGAGGGCGTCGGCACGCCGACCGCTGCCGTCCAAGCGGCCTGCGCGCCAGAGACAGACTTGTAAAGCTGGAAGACTGTGGGGAGCTAGGTCATCGGCTGCGCTGGGGTCGACCGGGGGAAGCCCGCTCGCTGGGCGCTCGCCGCGGCAGTTGCGCATGCGCAGGCGCGAGTCCGCAGCCGCGCTGGGCGCTGAGTCGCAGCTGAGCCTGTTTCATGGCGTGGACCAGAGCTGTGCTATTACATGAAATGGAAGCAGCATTACTGGACCCCACGCGCCGACCTGCCTAAGTGGCGGGCTGACCTTCATGCTCGCCGTGCATGGCGCAAGTCTGTGGTGCGCGCCCGCGCTGGAGTGCGCCATTCCTGTACCGCGGCATGCATGCAGTATGCGGCATGTGCGCGGTGCGGACCTAGGTAGCACGCATTGCGCTGCAGCTGCTCCGCCACGTCCGGCAGCGCCTCGCCCGCGAGCAGCTGGCCCTCGCCCCGCAGGCGCCAGACCCCAGGGTTTGGCGCCTGGGTCTCAGACCCTGCCTCGCCCGCCCCGCCGGCCGCGCCGGCCGCGCCGTCGCCGCCGCTCTCGGCGGCCGCGGCGGCGGCCGCAGCCGCGGCCGCGGCCGCAGCCTGTTCTGGCTGCAGGCGCTGCAGCAGCTCGCGCGCCGCCGCGTGGTCGCTCGCGAGCGCCGCCAGGCTGGCCGGCGGCGGGCCCGCAGCCGGCAGGGCGCCCGCGGGCCGCCCGCCCGCATTGGCGGGCGCCAGCGTAGGGCCTGACAAGGCGCCGAGCGCGGGCTGCGAGCTGGCAGCCACGAGCGCGCGCCACTGCGCGGCCGCGCCGAGCGGTGCGTCACGGTACAGCTTCCCGAGCAGCACGGCGCCCGCGGCCGCCAGTGCCGGCAGCCTGCCCGCGCTGGGGGCAGCGCCGCCGGCGGCCGCAGGGTCTGGGCCCGCGGTGTCGGCGCCCTGCGCGGCCCCGCTCCTGCCGGCAATTTCGGTAACCGCGCGGGCGCCGGCGGGCGCGGGGCCGTCGTTGAGCGCCACGCGGCGCCAGGCGAGCGCGCCGCGCGCCGGAGCACCAGAGGCAGAACCGGCGTCCTCGGCCCCGGCGCCGCTGACGCGCACGTGCGCAGCGGCCAGGCGCGCCAGGCCGCCCGCGCCGAAACAGGCGACGAGCAGCAGCGCGCTGTGGGCGCCCTGCCGCCGCGCGCCCCCGCCAGCTCGGCGTGCATGCATGGGCTGCGCTGTGTGGCGTTCAACCCCGTAGTGCCCGCCACGGACATATATCAGATGATGCCAGCAGTGCAGAACCGCAGCAGAGCTCAACCGAAATGTGCTTGTTGGAGAGAGCCCTTGCAGCGTCCTGCTGCCGTATCGGGCTTGCAGAGCCTCATCACAGTACCTGAGAGGCAGGCATGCACACATTGTGCAGCCCTGCTGGGCCAGCGTGTCTGGCCACGACAGCAACAGCAGGGCAAGCACGCACGCATGGGCGGATTCCGAGGCCCAGGGCCCCACGCGCCTGCGGCAGAGCCGCCAGGTCCACGATGATGCTGTCCTGCACTGCGAAGGCGAGCCCGGCGGCGCCGGGCGGCGCCGGCGCAGGCGCCGCGGCGGCCCACCCTGGGCGGCCTTCGTCGCCAGCTTCGGCGCCCGCGTCCTCGGGCCGCGGCGCCTCGGCGGGCGCGGTGACGCCCTCGGCCTCCTTGGCGCTCGAGCTGACCGCCGCCACCTCCCGGCCCTGCGCAACAGGCATCCGCTTCTCTCACGCACAGCCATTCCTTGCTGAAAGACCTGCTGACACCTGTGCCATTAATCAATCAGTGTCTATTTGATAGCAGCGGGGCGAACAGCCGGCGGCCGCGCGCCTGGGCGTCGTAGAAGAGGACATGGAATTCGGGGCTGGGGGGGTCGCCGGCGCCGCCGCCGCCGCCCGCGCGCTCGCCGCCCGGCGCCAGGTCCCAGCCGAAGTCGAGGCGCAGGCGCGTGGGCGGGCTGCCGGGCGGGGCCGGGCTGTCGCCGGGGCCGCGCGCGGCGCGCGCGCGGTCCGCCAGCTCCGCGAGCGCGCGGTCCTCTCCGGCGCGCATCAGTGGGACCTGGCGCGCGGGTGGGCAGCATCGCCTCAGCGAGGCGCTTTGTTAGGGCTCTAAGTCTGCGGGCTCTGTGCATGCCGGTCCGCGCGTGCGGCGTGAACGGCAGGCATGCAGGCGGGCTGCACAGCACTGCCGGACGCGCGGCAGCCAGGCTGCCTGCCTCGCATGCACAGCGCCCGTCAGCCCGCCGGCGCGCTGAGCGGGCTGGTTGCACCGGCGGGCCACAAAGGTGAAGGCACATATGTGGCCCCAGCCTGTCTGGGATTATCAGCCTGAGATTTGGCCCCAAGCGCAGCCGCCCATATTCATGCCACCAGCGAGCGGCGGACGGCCAGCGGGGCGCGCCTGGACGCGCGGCGCGCCGGCGGCCAGGCGGCCAGCCGGGAAGCCGGGCAGCGCCGCCAGCAGCGCGCGCTGCGCCGCCAGGCTCGCGCCCCAGTCGTCGCCGCGCAGCGGCGCGCCCAGCAGCGTCACGCCCCAGCCGGCCGGCGTGCGGTGCAGCGCGGCCGCCGCGACCGAGTGCGCCGCGCCGGCGCGCCCGCCGCCGCCGCCGCCCGCGGCGAGCAGCGCGGCGATGTCGCAGCGCGCGAGCGGCGCGGCGGGTGCATCCACGGCTGCCGCCGCAGCAAGTGAGTTGCCGTTACTGGTGCAACATGATCCATACGATCATGCTGCTAAGCAGTTACGCTGGAGAATATATACAGACATGCTTCGTGTTTGTCAACCACTACTATCACATGCTGCTGTCAGGTACTACTAAGAAAGACATTCAGCAGTCAGTCGGCCGCTGGCGCAACAGTTGCCTGCTGCAAGTGGTGTGCAGGCGGAACAGTGCGTGTTCAGCACAGCGAGCAAGACCATGGCTGCCGTGGCTGGCGACCTTCCCTGCTGATGTGGCCAGACACAGTGAGGAGCGCTCGGGGTGTGGGGACCCGGCGCGGGCCTCATGCCCTGCGTGGACACGGACAGGCGCAGGGCCGGCGCCGACGCCAGGCTGTTGCCGCACAGCTCGCAGGCGGCCGCGCTGATGACGACCAGCAGCGCCTCGCAGCGCGGGTCCAGGCGCGCTGGCGCCACGGCCACCGCCTCGCCGCCGCTCGGCAGGCCCTGCGCGCTCCCACAGCTCTATGCAGCCAGAGCCGTTTGTTGAGGTGAGAGCTGCTGAGGCAGCCACGGCCTCGCCGCCGCTCGGCAGGACCTGCGCTCTCCCACAGCTACATGCAGCCAGTGCTGTTTCATAAGTAAGGAGCTGCTGAGGCAGAAGGCTCGGGAGCGCAAATGGGCCTGCTGGCTGCGTCAAGGCACACACAGGTAGATCACACGCTGGTAGCGTGCACTGGTACATCCTCGGCAAGTCCCGACACGACTCCACGCTACTGGTGCGCAGGAACACAGCGGTATGCATCAGTATGCAGCGTGTGCGTGCCCAGTGGCGGAGCGCGGCGTTGGCTCCAGCCGCCCGCCCGCAATCGACCGCCTCACGCAGCAGGCCATCAGCGCCTGCGCTCAGCAGGGGCTCTGCACTTTCCAGTAAAGATAACGAGCGAGGTAGACAGATCACTTGTTGTTATTGCTAGTGGGCAGGGTTGGTGGTGTCAGCGCTTACACTGGCCAATACAGTGAACGCAACTCCTTGCAGTCAGGTTCACAAAGGCAGACGTGCGCGGGCCAGAGTTGGGCAGCGCAGCACACCGTATGAGCAGCATGCCAGCTCGTAGTCAAGGTATAGGCTGTCAAGCGGGCCCCAAGTAGCCTCAAAGCTGCGCCAGAACCGCCGTTATTGCCAGCCTAAAAATAATACATACCGTGAGAGAATAAGCACCACAGTGTGAGCGGCAGCGCGATGCATGCAGCGTGCCTGATGCTCTCAGCTCGGAAAGGGCACGCAATGTGCTGGCCGGGCGCCGTCATCTCTTCGCCTAGCACCTCCATCGTCGCGATGATGTATGGCAAATTGTGATGGCAGAGAAGGCCGTTAGTGTACAACAACGATCTCAGTCAGGGGTAGGGCACCTTTTAAGCGTCTTGGACGAGAAGACATCGAGAGGGAAGGCAGCGGTGAGGTATTGACTGGTGTGCGCCTTGCAGCTGGGCATGGACCTGCCCCCGCCGCAGAGCGGCCTGTTTCTGGAGGTCAGCTTCCTGCGCTTGCTGCGGTCCTGCGAGGAAATCCTTGCTGGGGATAGCAAGGGCCGCAGCGACCTGGAGGAGTGGGCGACCAGCCCCGTGTTCCACCACGTATGCTTACAGAGTGCACGAGGCCGCGCTGCCAGTGTTTTTATTGCTATCAGAGTTTTGTTGTTGCAGCTCTGCACAACCTCGCAGCAAACTGCTCTTAGCATGCTCTGCGTCTTTGCGCAGTATGTGGAGACGCTGCAGGAGCAGCTCAGCGACCTGCAGAACGAGACGGGGACCAAAAGGTGTGCTCGGCTGCCGCAAGAGGTGCAACTGAGCAGCGCCTACGCCAGCTGCCTATGCTGGCCTGCACTGTGAGTCAGCACTGGCCAAGTATGACATGCTCCGAAGTTGCACTGCAGCCGGTCAAAGTGGTGTGCGGCATTACACGCAATGGCTATGCCTCTGCCACCCAGAACTCAGGCCTAGCAAGGCGTGTGTATGCGTTTGTGCAGTCTACCACTTGTCGGACTCAATGGTTGCAAGCTGTGCGCCTGCTCACTGACGCGCGTGATGCCCTGCACGCAAGGGTTGACCGGGAGGTGCTGGCGCTGTACCAACAGCGGGTGGCGGAGCTGGTGCCGCGCCTGCAGCCGCCGCACGTCCCCGCATACTGCGTTGGGCTGCCCGCGCACAGCCGCGGCGTGGTCGGAGGCGCCGCGCCCAGCGCGCAGCCGCCTCCACCCCCACCGCACCAGACGGATGAGGCACGTTCTGTTGTCAAGCTGCTTGGTTTGCACTCGTCCTGTGCCGTCTCTTGCTGCCAGTAGGGCGGAGTCAAAGTGCAAGCTGCGAGCATGCATAGCCTTCATTGTCATTTGCTGACACTGCCGCAGCCACTGCAGCCACCAGAGCTGCTGCGACACCGTCCTCACTTCACACATGTGCGGCTCTTGTCAAACCTGTTCGAGCTGCAGTGACGCTGGTCTACTGCACGGCTGACCTCTCCGGACCTATTGCCGACACTCTGGGCTTGCAGCACAGTCCGACTGTTTCTGGCACGCCTGCTCTCGGCCCAGCCCTGACACGCTTCTACGACAGGCGGAGGCGCCGCCCGCGCCAGCGCACCCCCTGCTCCAGAACGCCGCCGGCGCGCTGCGGCAGCGGCCGGCGCGCGTTGCGCCGCCTGCGCCGCCCTCGGAGCTGGACGAGGCGGGCCGCGCGGCCGTCCACCGGCAGCAGAACCTGCAGGTCCGGCCCTGCCCCGGTGCAGACATGCAGCGGTGTGGCTGCCACCGCCGGGGATGCTGTGACAGCAGGTTCAACCAAGGCCTCCATGCAGGCGGAGTCAGGTGTGCTGTGGCAGCAGCTTCATCAAAAGTTACCCAGCAGGTGGTGTTGGGTGTGCTGCTGGCACTGGCTATCCTGACCCCAACCCTGTCCGCTGCCGACGCCGGCGCGCGCGGCCGCAGGACACGCTGACGGAGGAGATGGTGGGCCTGGCGGCCGGGCTGCGCGCCAACGCGGCCGCGATGGAGGGCGCGGTGCGCGAGCGCGGCCGGCTGCTGGACGGCGCCGAGGCGCTGCTGGACGGCAACCTGGACGCCACCAAGCGCAGCGTGCGCGAGTCCAAGGCCGTGCGCACCAGGCGCGAGCCGCGCCGCGCAGCCCCCGCATGCGGATCAAACCCTACACCCTACCCTGCCAGGTTTGGGCAGGGTAGGGCGGCAATGCAGACGGGTGCGCTGTTGCAGCTATTCCGAACCTTCCAACAGCGGCGTCAAAGCGGCACGCGGCCGGCTCACTGAAGCGCATTCAGGCCTGCCTGACAAGTGAAGGGGCACCAATCCTCTAGCAATATTAGCCAAGAGCGTGAATCAAGTGCCAGACAGTAGGCAAATGGAGAAGGAAAGAGGATACTAACCCAAACTATATATAGCAGGGCAGGCCTGCCTGCCAGACCTATCAGCTCATGCATGCGGCCCCGCTCGCAGGGGCATGCGCAGCCTGTGCGTGCGGCTGCTGGTGCTGGTCGCGGTCGGGCTCACCTTCGCGGGCGTGTACATGTTCATCCGCGTGACCAGCTTCGCCGGGTACAAGGCACGGCGGCGCGCGCCGGCCGTGCCCTGACCGCGGCGCTCCCCGTCGTGCCGTGCCTGGCGGGGCGCCGCTTCGGACCTTTGCCGGGTGCGAGGCGCGACGGCGCGCACCGGCTGCGCCCTGACCGCGGCGCTCCCCGTCGCGCCGTGCTCGGCGGTGCGCTGCTTGCTTGGGAGCCTGGGTCGGGATCGCATGCGAGTGCAGCCTGTGGAACGCACCTGAGCAGGTCCTGGTGGCGCTAGCATGCGTGTTGGGGGTCCAGAGCAGGGTTTCTGCGTGTATTTGCCTGACTGCCCGCGCCTTGCTTGGAGGTTTGCCAGCGGTGGCCGGCCGCGCGCGCGACGAGCGCGAGCGTGCCAACGCGGGTAGCGGGCAAGCTGAGAGCGCCTGTAGAAGAACTTGTGTGGGTCAGGGCTGGTGTTCTTGTTATCAACCTTGAGTCAGCGTCTAAAGCTCCAAAACTTGAGTGCAGAGCTGATGTCCACAAAACAAAACAAGGACAGGTGGTTGTGAGCTGTCAAGCTTTGTCAAACACCCTTACCCCAGTCAGGAGCTCAGAAGTGAGTGAACTGCAAGCGTAAAAGGGATGCTGGCCTGCTGCACTGCTTACGAGGACTTTGTCTTGCATTGTGATTTGTTTCCTCAACAAGCTTTCTTGGCACTTGCCCCTCAGGGTTGGGTTAGCGTGGTGTGTAGATTGAATGTCCAGCGAGTGTGTTAGAGGTCCGAGTTGCATGTGTTGGAGTGGCATGATACTGCACATGTTTTCATGGCAAGGCTACCTTGCAGGGTGAAGACTATCTAGCTGGCATAGCCTTTGGACCCATCTGAAGATAGAGATATTTAAATTTGCTGTGTTGCCAATCTAGCACTCATCCACCGTGAGCGTCAAATTTGCCTAGTTAGAGCAAGCCTTGGAACAGCACAGATTGTTTTACACCTGTGTGTTGTGAGAGCTGCGAGCTGGGTGGTGAAGGACAGCCGTGCCGTGTGAGCCACACAGACACGCGTGTTCTGGCCGGCCCGCCAGAGCTTGGGCCACAGCGGGGCTGGTAGCGGCACCCGCTGCCTCTGCGCGTGCAGGGAGCAGGCTTCTATCTGCAGCGCCACGCTGGTGAGGCTGTTGCACTTTCCTGCACATACGCTGAACCAGCACTGCAAAGCTCACACGCATGTGCTTGGTGTGCACTCTGCGGCCTGGCTCCTGTTTTTCCTTCACTTCCTATGTCTATGGCGTGTGTGTTCTGCACCATGCTGGGCATGCATGCCAATGTACCCCTCACGTCAAAGTACCGGGTGTTCTGATGCAGGCGGGCAGCGGGAGGTTGGCGATGCGCGGCCAGGCACCACTACATGCGGCAGCCTGGCGCTGCCCCGTGTGGCGCGCGCCTCCCCGGTTCGCCAGGCGCTGTCTGCGCACCCACAAGCAGCGGTGTGCTGCCGAGCGGACGGGGCTGCGCTCTGGAGGGCAGGCGGCCAGCCAGAACGGCGCGTCAGCCAACGACCCAACCGCTCACAACGAGCAGCCCGGTGAGCCCGCGCGCGCGCCGCGGAGTGATGACACGGCGGCGTTTCCTGTCACGCGGCCGGGCGCGGTCGAGAGCGGTCAGGGTGGTTCACCTGCAGCGCCAAACCGCCGCGGCAGTGACGGCGGCGGCGGCGGCGGCGGCGGCGGCGGCAGCAGCGCACGTGCGCTGTCTGCGGAGCGCCGCAGCCTCGGCGCTGCGGCCAGCACCAGCGGCCGGGACGCCGAAGCCGGCAGCAATGGCGGGGCGGGAGCAGGGTCGCAGGGCACTAGCTCGCGAAACTCCAGCCGGCGCGGGCTACCCGCGCTCCTCGACGCGCGGGGCGGCCCCGGGCGGCCCGCCCTGACGCCACGCTCGGGCGCCGGCGCCGGCGGCGCCGCGCGCCGGCCGCCGCTGCGCGTGCCACCGGGCCGCCGCAGACGCCGCTGCCGGACTCGCAGGGTCGGAAGTCCCAGGGCAGGGGCCCGCTCGGCTGGCTGGCCGGCCTGCGCGCGCGGCTGCGCGGCGGCGCGGCCGCGGCGCCGCGCGTGGACGCCGTGTCGCTCGACTTCCGGCGCGGCGGTGCGGCCGGGGCGGCGGTGGACCCGTTTGCGCCGCAGCCGGCGCCGCCCGCGCCGCGGCCGGCGCCCGACCTGGGCACCATCTGGGGCCTGGTCGTGCTGGGCATCGCCTACGTGCACCACTCCACCACCGGGTGCGAACGACGTCCGCGTCACAGAGCGGCCCTCGCCTGCTTTGAATCTGCCCTTGCGCTGCCCGCCCTGAGGCTGGCATGATGGGGCCTGGTCGTGCTGGGCATCGCCTACGTGCACCATACCACCACCGGGCGCGGCCCGACGTCTGCGGCTCGCAGAGCGGCCCTTGCCTGCCCTGCGCCTGCCCTTGCGCTGCCCGCGCTGCGGCTGGCATGCGGCGCCGGCCGGTGCACGCCTGCGGGGTGCATGACACACATGCTCAGGCCGGAGCTCCGAAGCATTGCTGGACGGGACGGCAGTGCAGGGGCAATATGGGAGTGCTTGCACACCCGCAGACACAGGGGTTCCTATCCAGATACTGGCATTGGCAGGGCATGACATGTGCCCTTGAACGTAGGAAAAGTATTGTGGATGCGGGAGTGCATGCACGGAAACTAACTCTACCCTAACCCTGCACAGGTACGCGGTGCCCGCGCTGCTGCCCATGATCAGCAGCGACCTGCAGCTGGCCGACAGCCAGGGCGCCGCGCTGACGGTGGGCTACACGGTGCTGTACGCGCTCGCGCTCGTGCCGGTCGGCGCGCTGGCGGACCGCGCGGACCGGCCGCGCCTGCTGGCCGGCGGCCTGGCCGCCTGGTCGCTGCTGACCATGGCCGCGTCCAAGGCGCGCCGCAGCCCGCGCCTGCCCGTTCTGGCTGGGCGGATAGGAGGGCGGCATTTGTGAGTGTGTGACCGTATTGCTGTGCAAGGTGACGGCATGAGCCGCGCCTGCGCGGGTCGACAAGGCTTGACTGGCGGGTCGACTGGCGGGTCGACTGTATGGGAGCTGAGTTGCCATGGCCTGCATCAGAAGTGGACTGCGCAGCATGTTACAGCAATGGGTCGAAATGAGTGTGAATGAGCCACAAGCTGGCGCCCCTCGCTCCAGGATGCGCGGCAGCCCGGCTAATGAGCACCACGGGCGCGTGGCCAGCGCGCTTGCCACACAAGAGCCGCCGGGACGGCGCCCGGCCGAGCGCCGCGCGGCGCGGGGCCGCGGCAGGTGCACAGCTTCGGCGAGCTGCTGGCGCTGCGCGTGGGCTTCGCGGCGGCGCAGGCCACGCAGAACCCCATCTGCTTCTCGCTCATCCCGGAGCTCTTCCCGCGCGGGCGCAACACGGCCATGGCCGCCTACAACGCGGCCATCTACTGCGGCCGCGCGCTGTCGTTCGCGGCGGTCATCATCGCCGGGCGCGCCTCCCGCTGTGACATGACGCGCTGTCGCTCGCGCGGCCTGGCAACCTGCTTGTAAGGACTCCCGGGGGAGCCGAGCCGCGGGGGTGTTGGCATGGCTATCATGCGCCCAGATCCGTAGACGGTCGCACGTGTGCTGCCAAATACAAAAAGCTGCAGGCTGCGGCTGTGAGCATTGCATAAGCATGGCGCACCCGACGCGGAGCGCGGCGCTGACGGGCGGCCGCGGTGCGGCAGGCAGCTGGGCGTGACGCACGCGGCGACCGAGGGCCTGGGCGTGACCATGGTGCCGCTGGACGCGGTGGACCTGTCGCACGTGTCCATCCTGTACACGCAGGGCGAGATGGCCGCCATCACGCCCATCTACGACTACGACTTCCACGCGCGCGCCCCCGGCACCTGACTTCCTCTCTCCTCACAGCATGATCACCCGTCTTCATCAGGAGATCCTATACCTGGACAATCAAATGCCGATGGTGGTCTCATGTATTGGACTAAAATCACTTTGTGTCGCAAAGCGCTCGCGGTGATCGGTGACATGCTGCAGCCACCAGGTCCCGCCGCAGCGTTCACTTGCGGCGATTCAAAAACCGGCAGCCCTGCACGAGTGGCGTCATATGCGGTGCACCCCCGTCTGAAGTTGGGCTGTAAAGGATCCTTTGTAGCCTCTCAGGAGGTCGCGGCCCGGCGTTGTGACGGCGGCGGCCCGCGCTCAGGTGCTGTACGGTGCGCTGGCCGAGTCGTCCTGGCGCACGCTGCTGTTCTGGCTGGGCCCGCCGGGGCTGGTGGTGGCCGGCCTGGCGGTGCTCACGCTGGACGAGCCGCGCAAGCCGGCCGGCGGCTTCCTGGGCAACGCGTTCGCGAGCAGCAAATTTACCAACCCGGCCACGCGCGCGCTCAACCGCTCCGGCACCGACCGCTTTGCGCAGGCGCGCCTACCCGCCGGAGCTGCTGGAGCTGGAGCAGCTAAGTAAAATGTAAAGTAACAGTAGTGTATAGGGCAGTCAACACTCAGAGCTTTACGCAGAAGTGGTGTACCTGGTGTACTCGGTGTACGCACCTGCTTGGCCCAACTTTGAGCACGCCAAGATCCCTCTTTCATATCAGAAGAGTGGTGCAAGGCTGTGCACAGTGTCGAGAGGCGCATACTGGGTAACCCTGGGGCGCCGGGCCGGCTGCCAAGCACGCACATGCCCCCAACGGCCGCGTGCGCATGCAGGAGCCGCGGGCGGACACGGCGCGCGAGGATGCCGCGGCGCGCGATGCCGCGGAAGCGGAGGCAAAGCGGCGGGACAGCAACATGTGGGCCAGCGTGCGCAAGCTGGTCGGGTCTCGGGCCTTCCAGGCGCGGCCCTCTCGCTGACCCTATCCCCCTCTCATGTCTGATGCAGGGACACGGGATGGCCGCACAGGGTTGGCGCGCGGTCTCTGTCCTTGGCCAGGATGGCGTCAAACGCAATGAGCAGAGTGCGAGGGTGGGCAGCGGTGCGGTGGCAGCGGCTGTGCCTGGCATGCGCGCTCGGCGCCCCCTGCAACCCGCTTGGAGGCGCCGCGCATACGCTCACATCCGCCTTGCACCTTGCCTTCGAAGGTGCAGACATCTGGGCGCCGCCTGGCCTTGTCAACGTCCGGCCTGCATGACCGCCCGCTTGACAGGGCGCAGCGCTTTCGAGGCCAGGGCCTGCTGACGCAGCCCGCTCGGCAGCGCTCAGCCCCTTCGAGGCTGCGGGCTGCCGTCGCGCGCAGGCGATCACGCTGGCCGCCGCCTTCAACGATGTGGGCGGCTGGGCGCTGACCAGCTTCGAGAGCTTCCAGGGCTGCTTGACAGGGCTAAGCCCTCTTAAAACCCTAGGGCTTGCCGCCGCGCGCAGGCGATCACGCTGGCCGCCGCCTTCAACGACGTGGGCAGCTGGGCGCTCATCAGCTTCCAGGCGACGTTCTACACGCGCGTGTACGAGCTGACGCCCGACGTCTACGCGCCCGCGCTCGCCACCATCCTGCCCATCGGCGGCATCGTCGGCGGCGTCGGCGGCGGGCTGCTCGCCGACTGGCTGTCCAAGATCGGCGGGCGCGCCTGGCTCACAGCCGGTGCGCGCGGCCTCCTGGCCCCGCCCCGGGCCCTGCGGGGCAGCAGTCCTGGCTCCTGGTCGACTGGCTTTGCAGCCGGCAAGGGCGCCTGGCTCGCTGCCAATGTGGACGCCCTGGCTCCTCCGCAGAAGGCTGGGCACGTGCGCTTGCAACCAGCCGCCTCATCGTCTGCACTGTGGGGTTTCGAAACCCCGTGGTGCCGCCTGTTCCGCCGCCCACAGCCGCTGAAAGTCGACGGGCATGACTGCCTCGCGGCTGGTGCGGGGAGTCCATGCGCGGCGTGCGCGCGGCAGGCGCGACGATCGCCGCCACGCCGGCGCTGGTGGCTAACGTGCTTGCGCCGGAGTACCAGCAGTCGCTGGCCGCCCTCCTGGTGGTTCGCGCCCTGCACGCCCGCACGCGCACGGGCCCGACGCGCGGCTCTGCCGCGCGGCCGGCTGCGCGCCGGGGTCAGCACAGGCAGGAGGCCGCGCGAACGTGCCTTTTCGGGTTGAGACGCGCGGCTGCGCGCTGCGAACGCCGCATGTAGATGCGGCGGGCACGCGCCACCCACAGCCTGCCGTGGGAGGGCTGGCTGCCTGCGCTGCCGGCGAGGGGTTTTGTGCGCGCGCGCCCAGGGCTTTGCGTTGAGCGAGATGTGGCGCGCGCCGGCGGCCATCATGATCCGCGACGTCTCGCCGCCCGACCTGGGCTCCACCGGCTCGGCCGTGCACCTGTGCGTGCGCAACCTCATCGGCGGCCTGGGCCCGCTCGGTGCGCGCCCGGCCGTGCTTGCCGCTGGGCCCTTCCGCGCGCGCAACAGGCGCGGCCCTGACCCGCGCAGCGCGTCCTCTGCCAGGGCGAGCCAGCCGTCCCCGCCGCCTGCCCCGCTCGCATCCCGAGCCAGCCTCCCCTGCCGCCTGCCCCGCTGGCATCCGCACGCCCGAACACGCTCCCGAGGCGCCGCGCCTGCAGCCGCGTCCGGGCCGCGGCGGTGTGTGCCTGCGCAGCACGTCTGCGCGCGTTGGCGCGCGACCGCGTACCCTAACCCTACCCTGTCTGCACGCAGGCGTCGCGGCGCTGGAGGAGCGTGTGGGCCTGCAGCAGGCGATGCTGCTGGTGCCCGCGTGCTACCTGCTCTCGGGCGTCGGCTTTCTGTTCGCGGAGCGCATCCTGGACGCCGAGACGGCCGCCAAGGCCGCCGAGGCCGCGCCGTAGCGCTTGGGGCTGCCTCTCTTTGCGGAGCATCGGCCGCCTGACACGCCGCTGGGGTTGCCCAGGCCGCGCCGCTGCTCTCGGGGGCTGCCGTTCTGCTTTGCGCGCACCGGCCGGAGGTCATGCCGCTGGGGCTGCCCGGGCTGTGCCGCAGCTGGCGGGGCTCCCTGCTTGCATAGCAAAAGAAGTCGGCAGCGAGTAGGGCAAGGGCTGTGAGGTATGCTTTGGTCTGGTGTCTGCGGCTGGTCGGGGAAGGGGAGCATTGCATTCTTGTGGCCGCTTGGGCGTGCTTGTTGAGCGAGTGTTGGCTGCACGCTGGCATGAGGAGCACAGTGTGATGTCCCAAAGAGCTTTGAGGTGTTGATTTCTGAGAGTGCGTCTGTATGTGTCTGTTGGCATGTCATGGTCTGACTTGGAGCACCTTTTTCAGAGCTGACTGCACAAACTTGTGTGGGGTCAGATTTGTATAAACTCACTGAGGTTTGCTACAACCTGCAGATTCTGTCTGCAGCCAATGTAAACCGCCATTCTAGACGCCCGGGCACCCCCACACCCGCACGAGCCTTGGTCGCGCCGGCGGGCACATGCGGCATGCGTCAAGACACCCTTAAGGGCCCAGCTGCCCTCTCTCCGCGTCAGTCCAGAGGAGGTGTCAGGAGGTGTCACCAACGCATCAGTTTTAGGGTTGGGTAACCCTAGGTTATTGACATCATGCAGGCGCGCAGGCGCCGGCCTTGGCCGCGCGCAGGAAGTCCTGCAGCGCATGCAGCCGCGCGTCGATGTCTGACAGGCCAGCCGCCGCGCCGGCAAACACGCCGGGCGCCGCCGGGCCGCGCCCCGGGTTGGCGCGCAGCCCCGGCGCGCCCTTCCCTGCCGGCCACGCGCCGCCGCCGGCCTGCAGACGCCTGCGGTCGCCGAGCGATGCGCCGTCGTCGTGGCCCGGCGGCTCGCCAGGCAGCGCCGGCGTGGCAACGCCGCTCGTCGCACCGTCGGCGCCCGCGGCCGCCCCGGCCGCCGCGAGCCCGCCGCGCGGCCCGGCCCGCGCGCCCCCGGGCGCGCGCTCGACATACTGGTTCAGCCGCGCCTGCACGTCGCGCAGCGCGCGCCCGGGCGAGGCGGCGCGCTCGGCGGCGGCAGGGAAGGCGCGGAGCCTGGCGGGGTCCAGGTCGGCAGGCGCGGCCCGGCCGCTGCCGATGCTGCGCGCGCCGCGCCATGCCGGGCTCGCCGCGCGGCTGGCCGAGGGGCTCGGGCGGCTGCTCCGGGCTGGCGCCGCGCAGCAGGCCACGCAGCGTCAGGGCACACCCTAGCGTGCATTGTTTGCTGATGCGCTCCGGGGACCATGCGCAGATGCCTGCCTCAGTTCAGGCATGAGAGCTTTGGTCAACAAAGGCGCTTTCCAGGGCTCGGCGACCCTGGAGAGCAAGCCCCTCATTTTCTGGACACGCCTGCTCCTGGGAAGGCATGCACTTGCGCATCAGGCACCTGAGAAGCTGTGACATGTGGATGCAAGCATGCCCGATATCCCTTCTTCCGTGGCGCAGGATCGCGCACCAGACAGGTCTCCAGAGCGGTCGCTGCGGGCGGCCCAGCCGCCGACGCGCGGCCGCGGCCGCTCAACGGCGCGAGGGTCAGGGTCGGGGTCTGCACGCCACGTGCCCGCGGCCCCCGCGCCGTACGCGTATGCGTCCGGCCCGTGGCGGCCGTCGCCGCCGTGCTCGGCGGCGCCATGGCGGCTGCGGGACGGTGACGGCAGTCCTGGCAGGCGCGCAGGGGCGCGTCAGCAGTGTCGGGGTCGCAGCTTCCCCGGGCACATGGCAGTATTGATATCAGAAACCTCTGTTATTACAGACAACTCATCAGGGTCCATGCTGACCAGTCTAGCTGAGCGAGGCAGGCAACTCGTACTAGAGATTGACAGCTAGAAGCGCTCCAGGTGTTGAGCCGCTGGGGCCGCGCCGGAGCTGGGCCGCGAGGGCGGCGGCGTCGGCCGCCGGCGGCTCCGCTCGGCGGCGGCCGCCTCGCGCTCGCGCCGCGCGGCCACGTACTGCGTCGGGTCGAAGCGCGGCGGGCGCCCGGGCGACGGCGCCGATGCGGGCCGCGGCGAGGCCGGAGCCGTCCCGCCTGGCCGCGCCGCGCCCGCCCAGGAGTGCACACAGCGTGTCTGCATGTTGTGTGCGAGGCGGGCGCATGTCTGTCGGATGACGACATGTTCAACACCCTAGTGTTCCACATTGTCCAGCGTGGCTGCTGGGCGGGTGCCGTGCTCGGCGGCGGCGACGGGCGCCCAGACGGTGTTTTGCGCAGGGCCCGGGCAGCGGAGGCGGCGCCAACCGGTCTTCGCCAGGCCACAACCCCACTGCCTGACCCGCATGCGCGACACGCACCTGCACGCATGCTGCTGACATGTGAAAAAGCGCCTGGACCAGCATCAAGCATGGCGCGATGCGCGCCCTGTGCCGCATCAGCCGCGCCCTGCCTGTACGCACCCTCTGCTGCCAGCAACGCGTTCGCATGGCAGCCGGCAGGCCTGCCGCGCACCCTCACCCGCCAGACCCTCCGGCTGAGGCGCAGCCCGGGGCGCACTGTGCGGGCGCGGCGAAGCGCCGTAGGACAGCGCCGCGGAAGCGTGCGCGCCGCCCGCGCCCGGCTCGCTGCGCACGGCGGGGCGCCGCGGCGGCGAGCTCCGCACGCTGTACGTCCTGCGGCGCCCGCGCAGCAGCGTCACAGGCTGGGACGCTGGGACGCAGCACGGCGCGCCGGGGACCGAGCCCTGATCATGACGCCCGCCGGTCCCGGAGCCGTGGTGCACGGCACACTCCCTGCTGTGCCTCTCGCTTGCACAGCATGCATGCCCCGCATCCCCAGAAAGTTTGAGCAGTAGGAGCAGCGACAGCGCGTCTGCACTGCCGCACGGCCCATGCGGGACCTCCGCTTGCCGTGCATGTGGTCACCCGCACGCCGCTTGCGCGCAGCCCCACGCCATGCCGCCCCCCCTGCTTCAAGCAGCCCGCAGGCCGGGGCGGGCTGCAAGGGCCGTGCGCACCGCAGCGGCGGCGCAAACGCGCCGCCGCGCCGCCCGCGCGCGGCCTCCGCGTCCAGCGCGGCCTCGCGGCAGCGCACGCGCAGGTCGCGCACGGCCTCGCGCAGCCGCGCGGCCTCCTCGCCGGCGTCCGCGGCCTCGCGCGCGGCGCGGCGCAGGTCGCGCCGGGCCGCCGCGCGCTGCGCGGCCGCCTCCGCCTCGGCCGCCTCGGCGCGCCGCTGCAGCAGCGCGCCTTCCTGGCGCGCCTGCGGCACGCGCGCAGGGTTTGCGGCGCGCGCGCAGGGTTTGCGGCACGCGCGCGGGATTTGCGGCTGCCTGGCGGCGACCAGCACAGGGAAGCAACTGATGGGCGCGGCCAGGGCGGCGCGCGTGCCGCGCCTGCGCAACACCGGGACTCGCCCCGCGCCGGTCCACATGCCTCAGCAACATCCAGATGCGTGTCGCAGCCCGCCTGGGCCTGTACCCCCAGTAAACCCCCCAGGGACTCCCCCCAAGCGCTGAAACGCAACACCTGCGGTGCGCCCGGGGGCGCCACACCATGCGCAGCTCGCGCAGCGCATCCTCGGCCGCCGCGCGCGCCTGGCCGGCGTCCGCCGCGGCGGCGCGCGCGGCGGCCAGCGCCGCCTCCTGCGCCGCGACCTGCTCGCGCAGCCGGCGCAGCTCCGCGGCGGCCTCCATGCCGCGCCGCCCGCCGGCGCCCTGCGCGCGCGCGCACATCAGCGCGGACCACGCCGCACTGCAATAACTCCTGTGAAGTACGCATCAGTGGCGCCTGTCGCCTGGTCTTGGCGCGGCGCACAGGCTGCGCGCCCGCCTCCATGCGCTGGCAGCCTGGGCTCCGTGCGCTGGCCCCGCCGCGTCACTGCAGAGACCAGAGCGGCGTCCATTCCCACGTTGGGAGGGCGCGCCAGCCGCGCGGCGTCCAGCTCCGCGCGCAGGCCCGCGACGGTGGCGCGTAGGCGCTCAGGGTCCGGCCGCTCCTGGAATGCGAGCGGCAGCGGGTAGTGCACGCGGTCGTACTCGGCCGCGTACGTCATTATCAGGTAGCGCTTGTTGTTGGCGCCCGGCGCCACGCCCGGCCCGTCCCCGCCGCCGCCGCCGGCTTCGCCCCCGCCGCCCGCGGCCGCCGCGTCCGCGGCGGGGCCGGCCGGCGCGCCGCGCGCGCCGGCGCTGGGTTCTGGACCCTGGGGCGCGGCGCGGCGCGCGCGCAGCGCCTCCAGGTCGGCAAACGCGAGCAGGTCGGCGGACACCGCGTCGCAGTCGCGCCGCAGCGCGGCCAGCAGCATCCGTGCAAACACGGCGAACTTCTTGTAGTTGCCGGTGCGCGCAGTGATCTCCTCCACGTCTGCGCGCCCCGGGTGCCGCCATGGTTGCGGACATCTGCATGCCTGACCCCGCTGATCACAGGGCCGAGGCGTGCGCGGTGCCACACGCGAGCTGGTGGTGGCAGCACAGCCGAAACTTGATAATCTTCACCACCCGTGACATGAGCCTCTGCGGGCGATGCGAGCAAGCAGCAGCCAGGCGCGCGGGGCACGAACGCTGGGCCGGGAAGTCGCCGCTCCAGCAGTGCGCGTCGGCCTTGCGCTCCACCTCCACCCGCAGCGTGTGGCCGCCCAGAATCGACAGCGTCGCGATGTAATCCACGCCGCGGAAGCTCGCCTCCACCTGGGGACGCCCACGCCCGCCGGTCGCGCCGCGCCGCGCCTGGCAGTGGTCGCAGCCGCAGCGGGGCGCGCCGAGCAGTGTTCCGGCGCGCTCCGGCGGGACTAGTTAACAAGATGCGCGGCGCGCACCGAGCCCAGCAGCTCGCTGGCCGGCGCGCTGTGCTCCCTGCCGCTGCAGGACGCCATACCGTTGCGCGCGGCTACTCACCACGCGGCTCCTCGCTCCGTCAGTGTCGACCATCCATCAGCTTTAGCGTCGCTCCCCTCAGGGAGCCTGCCAACTCGCCCAGACCACTGCCACCGCACTTTGACTTGCTGCTGTGTGGATCTGTGCAGGTACGCTTGCCCTGTCTCGATGGTGAAGCATGTCAAAGTGGGCTTGACAGCTGCACTGCGGGGTTGCTGATCTGAATTAAGTGAAAGTATTTCGCGACCCTAAAAGCCTGGAGACGTTGCCTCATAACTCGCAAAGTTGCAAAGCTGTGGGGCGTGGTCACCATGCTGCTCGTGTGCGACCCCATCACGTCGGCAACTGCGTTGCTGAGCAACCCGCTGGCAAGCAGCCTGCACGAGCGCCACTGCGCGGCGCTCGAGCGCGTGCTCGAGCTCGGCGCGTCGGGGTTCCTGTACACGCAGGCGCGCGAGGTTGCGGACCTGCTGGTAGCCGCTGCGCGCGCCTCGGCGCGCCGGCCCGAGCTGCGCGCGATGCTCGGCAAGCTCATAGGGTGCGCCCTGTGCCGTCAAAGTCACAGCCCTCCCCAGGCTAGCTTGCACAGAGGCCTCAGAACATTAGCAGTGGTGCAGCGCTCAGGCACATGGGTTTCAGATACGAAGCGCTCCATCGTCCCTTGCTCGGCAGAACGCTGGTGTGGCACGCAACGCACCATACCAGCAAGTGCTCCAGCAGAGCCCGCGCCTCACGGCCGGCTCTGACTCAGGCAGGCTCTGCGCGCTGCCCTTCCGCAAGCGCCTGGCGTCCGATGGCGCCCGGGGCGCCGGCGCGGCGGCGCGCGTGTTCGCGGCGATGGGGGAGCTGGCAGCCGGCGGCCACGTTCCCGGGACGCACCCAGAGACGCGCTTTGCCGCCGTCCAGGCGAGGCGGGCTCTTCATTCATTGATAGTTTTCTTTTCCGAAGGAAGCTCCTTTCGCGGGCAGTGCTCACTGTCACAGCAGGTTGCATGCTCACAGGCGCTGCCGCTTTGCAGGCACTCGCAGCCGTGGCAGGCAGTGAAAACCGCGCCTGCGCTGGCGCATGGCCAAGCAGCGCCCCCACCAACGAGTCCGTACCCAGCAACCTGAGGTGGGCGTTGTCGGTAGCTTCTTGAACTTGCCATGCGCGCTCGCCTCGCGACATGCGGGCTACTCAGCGCTGGGGTCGAGGGGCTGATGCGTGCGTACAGAAGCCTTACAGTTCTGCATGACATTCATTGGGCACAACGATGATTTTATCAGAGCAATTGCTGTGTGGGAGCGCCGCAGGCTCCTGGCGGAGAGCGGAGCCATTGCACTAATGGTCCAGGCGCTAGCTGCTGAGCTGCGCGCGGCGGCCTCTGTGAATGACGACAGAGGCCCACTGCGCCATGCACCGGGAGTCCTCCCTGAAGCAGTGCCATCACCAGGCCGCCTGAGCACAGCCACAGGCACATGCACACGCCGCCTTGAGCAGGCCCGCCCGGGGGAAGGCCCCACAGCAGGCGGGGCCTCCGAGCCGGGCCAGCCCGCTGCTCTGCCGGGGGCGCTGGCTCCAGCTGACGTTGCGACGTCCGCTCCGGGCGAGTTGCGAGCTGCGACTGCGCAGACCCAGGCAGATGCTGCGGACAGCCTGCAGCCCGACACAGAGCCCAGCGCTGGGACGGCAGCTCCTGCTCCTGCCCCGCAGCATGGTGCGCCATCCGAAACAGATGCAGCGTCGGCAGCTTCATTGCAGCCATCTGAGGCCCAGGTCGGAAGCCATGCAGTGCCGCCTGCATGCGCGCTCGCGCCTGCGCCCGCCCTGGCTCCCGTGCCCGCAAGCGCCCGGCGCCCCGAGCCGGCAGAGCCCCTGACGCCGCTCGCCGGCGCGCTGCTGCGCGCGCTGCTGGCTGCGTGCTCGCGCGGCGGCGGCGTGGCGGCGGCCGCCGCCGCGGCCGGCGCGCTGCCCGCGGCCGTCGCGGCGCTGGCTCGCTCGCCGCTGCGCGACCCGGCCGCGCGGATCGCGCTCGGACTCGTCCGGGCTCTGCTTGAGCCGGCGCTGGGCGCAGCCGTGGGGCCTGGCCCGCACACGGACGGCCAACCTGGCACAGCGGTGTCGACAGCCGGGGCATCCGGTGCCGACCAGCTCGCCGCCTGCGCCCTGCACCCTGCCGGCATGCACGAGCCCTCGGCGCCCCACGCAGGCGTGCATGAAACGGGCGGGCTCATGTGCTCCGACGCCAATCCTTGTGACGAGCTCAAGGCGGCGCCCGGCGTGGGCGCGCCCGTGGTCGACAGCGACGCCCTCTCCAGCGCCGGAACACGCGCCGGGCTTGCGGCCGCCCTGGCGGCGCTGGTGCGCGCGGCGCTGCTGCACGGCGGCCGGCCGGCCGACGCCGTTTTGCGCAACGACGCGCTGCTGGTGGCCTGCCGCTGCGCGCAGCGCCCCGGCGGCGCCCGTTTCTGCCAGCGTGCGCCGCGCGTGCAGTGCTGTCGATGGCCTTTGCCGGGACCCTTGCCTGCAGCACTGGATGAGCACCCCTTTGCAGCATAATGCCTATGCGTTAGAGCCCTACTGTGACACAAGCCATACTTCGTATACATGCAGAATTGATGATGTGCGCAACAGTGGTTCCCTATGCACCCTCTTGCAGCCTGTGTGCCGCACAGCTCCTGGCAGCGGGCCTGCTGGAGCCGCTGCTGGCGACATTGGCTCCCTAATCAGGGATAGGGTAGGGACTCCTATGCATGCCCTCACAGTCTGTGCGCCGCAGAGCTGCTGGCGGCGGGCCTGCTGGAGCCGCTGCTGGCCGCGGCGACCTGGCCAGAGCGCCCGCTCGGCGCAGCTGCGCGCGCACACGCGCAGCCGGCGGCTCTCGAGCGCCCCGGCCCCAGGGACGCCGCCGCGCAGCAGCGCGCCCTGGCGCTGCGCCTGCTCGCCTGGCGCCTGCTGGGCGCGCTGTTCGTGGCGGTGCCCGCGTGCGCGTGGCGCGCGCACGCGGCCAGCTGGACGGATGTCGTGGCCATGTGGGCGTCCGGGCGCGCCGACGGCGGCGACGTCTGCGCTGGGCGAGAGTCGCGAGTGTCAGACCCCGCATGCGAGGGCGGTAGGAGCGGCGGCGCTGCGCCCTGCGACAGCACCAGCGGCGACTGTGCGACTGGCGTCTGCGCCGCGCCCGCCGACTCGAGAGCGGCATGCGGACGGACATGTTGCAGCTGTACTGGTGCCCCAGACGCAGACCAGGCGTCCCGCTGGCCGGGAGGCGCGCCGACAGGTGCTGGTCCCGGCGCCGGCACACTCAGGGAGCCCGACGCCGGCGCGCCCGAGCCGCGCACGAGCGGCGCGGTCGCGGCTCCTGCCTCCGGCGCCATGGCGGGGGGCATGCCAGCGTGCGGCGCGCAAGCAGGCTCCGCATTCGCGTGGCAGTGGCCCGCCGCCCAGGCGCGCGCGCTGCAGCGCGCCGCTCTGGCCGCGCTGACGGGCCTAGCGGCGTGCGCGCCCGAGGTGCGCGCACCCGCCCAGCAGCCCAGCAGAGGTCGTACGCTTTGCAGTGCGGCAGGATTGAGGGCCTGCAGGATCCATGCTGCATGCGAGCACCCTTCCAGCCAGACCGGGCTGTGGCAGGGCAGGAGCTGCAGGCAGGCCTGTCAGCCGGCCGCCCGCCCGCCAGCTGCTCTCACCGTGTGCGAGCCCTGTAGCCAATAGAGATAGGCCCGCATGGACTTGTGCAAATTGCCTGCCATGCGAGCGCCACCGCGAACGCATCAGGGTTATCAACCAAGGCTAACCCGCCCATCATCAACGTCGCGGCCGCATGCAGGTCTATGTGGCGTGTGGCGGCCCAGCAGCCGCGGTGGCTGCGGCCGCCGGCGGGGGCGCCAGGCCCGCGCTGGCCCACATGCTGGCGGCGTCCGCGACGCCCGCGGCAGCCACCGCGCTGCGCGACGCCGGCGCTGTGGCGGCCGCTGTGCGCGCCCTGGCGCGGGAAGGCGCGCACCTCATCACGTGACGGACAGTGCAGGTCCGGCTGTTTGCGCGCCCCAGCAGAGCCGCTATTGGTGACGGCACAGGCGGCGCTGGGGGCAGCTTGGCCCCGAGCCGGCCCAGCCGGCAGACACATGCATGCGCAAAACAGGGCTCGGGCATGCAGTCACGGCAGCCTGTGGCAGGAGGGGCGGCTTGCACGGAAGCGGCTCTGCCGCCGGGCGGCGGCGCGAGCCTCCCGGCGCGGCCGCACGCGGAGCGCGACGGCGCCGGCCAGGCGGCCTGCCTGGCACTTGCCGCGCTGTGCGCAGGCAGCGCATGCGCGCGCGCGGAGCTCTGCGACGCGGGGGTGCGCGCGCGGGGCCCTGGCCTGGCGCGCCATAGCGCTATGTGCAGCGCCCGCGCTCCTGTGCGCTGGCAGGCCATGTGCGCAGCGCATGCATTCATTGTTGTTCCGTTGTTTCATGGACATGCTAAGGAAGCCAGTCAAATCTGGCATAGAACCAGTGACCAGGACCAGGACTCCTGTGATGTCACACATGCAGCTTAGACGCTCACGGTGCTCAACAACAAAGCGTGGCGCGGGCGAGCCCATGGTGGCGCGGGCGAGCCCATGGAGCCGCTGCATCTTCACTGTGCCAGGCTCCTTGCAAGGCACCACCGCTCCGCTGGCCCCCTGACGCCCCGTGCCGCACAGGGCGCAGCCGCGGTGGCGGCGGAGCTGGACCGCCACATCGCGCTCGCGCCCGCGCCCCTGCCGTCGCTCCGCCTGGCGGCAGCGCTTGCGGCCGCCTGGCGCGCCGTCGTGCCCAGGCCAGGCCGCCGGCTCTCACGCCTCTCTCTCATTTAATGCGTATAGCGGGCGGGGATGGCAATGATGAGCCCAGTGGAGCGGAGGACCCTAACGCTGACGCTGTGCCTGCGCTAGCGGCAAAAAGGGCGCGCCGCTCCGCCGCCCGCGCGCCCTCGGCCAGCGGCTGTACAGCGCGTGGTTGCACAAGGGTTAGGGTACCCGACCCACGCCTGGCGCTCTACTGACAGCAAAAGGGTGTGCGCCGGGCCGCGCAGCGAGGAGGGCGCCGCGGGGATGCTCGTGGCGGGCGGCCTGGACGCGCTGCTGGCGCTGCTGGACGGCGCCTGCCACGCCGCGCTGCTGCCGCTCGCGCTGTCCGCGCTGGCCGGTGCGCGCCATGGCCCGCCGGCGACAATGAAGTACTAGAGCGTGGTGAGAGGGCACGCTCCTATCTGGCTACATGTTAAGCACTCCAGCATGGTGAGAGGGCTTGCTCTGATCATGCAGCGCCCGCGTATGGCTGCATGGTCCTGAGCTCCGACTGCTGGACCACTGCTCACAATGCATCCTCCTCCTGTTATTTATTTGTTTCTCATTGTAAGCGCTAGCAAACCACCTGTCAGCAGCTCGCAACGCCTCGCATGCAGACGCTCCTCTGCTGCGTGTGCCTCACCTTGAAACGGCCTGTGGTGTTGACGCGGCGGCCGCGGCCACAGACTGGCTGTGGCTGCACGGGCATGCGCGCGCCGCATTTCTGGGCTGGCGCTCGGCGCGCGACGGCGCGCCCGCGCCCGCGCTCGTGCTGCGCATCTGGCGCCGCGCGCGGCCCTGCCCTACCCTGGACGCAGGCCGCGTTCTGGCAGCCGCGTCCGGCGGCACGGACCCAGAGGGCCAGGCGGCATGGGGAAGCGCAGCGGAGGCCCTACAAGAGCCTGGCCCGAGGGTTTTGCCAAGCCCTGGCACCGAGGGCGGCGGCGGCTGGGCGATAGACATGGCGGCCACAGCCGCAGCGCTGACGCACCTTGGTGCTGACAGACGGTGCTCCCCACCCTGCATGCACCACCTTTTTGGCCCACAAGAGGAGGTGGCTTGTACTTGTGTAGCTGCCATGGTGGGGTTCGACCTAAGGGCGCACGCATGAGCATGCTGGCCCTCAGGTACATGCGATGGCCACGCCCGGACATGTACTTTACACAGACACCCTAGATAGGTATTACAACCTAGCGCCCCTGCCGCACGCGCAGGGCCGGTGTGGAGCGCCTGCTGGCCGCGGCTGCTGTCGGCACGCCCGGCTTTGCCGCGCGCGTGCGCGCATGCGTGCACGCGGTGCTGGAGCCGCTCGGCCTGTCGGCGCTGGCGCCCGCGCCGGGCGGAGCAGCCCCCACAGGCGATCCGGTCGCAGCGCGGAGCAGCGGAGCAGCAGCACCTCACGCGCGAGGCGCGGCGGCAGGGCCCAGCGCGCCCGCGGCGGCGCCGGCAGGGGCGGCGGCGGGGGGCTGGGGCGGCAGGGCTGCGAGCATAGAGTTGCTGCAGGGCTTGGCGCCCGCGGAGCGCGGCGCGCTGCTGGAGGCGGCCGCGCTGCCGCAGCTGCTGGAGGGCGCGGCCTGGGCGGCGGTGGCCGCCGAGCTGGCGCGCAGGGGTGCGCCCGCAGCGCGCCCACACCCAGCCCACCACCCAAGTGCATTGCATGAAGTGAGTGGCGCAATGCATGCGCTGGCATATGACACTGTGACACAGTAGCGGCCCAGGCATCACGCATACCGCCATGCCATGCCTCTCCTAATCCTTGTCGGCTGTCACGAAGCCTGCTCCGGGCGCTGTAGGCACGCGGCCGACCACACCGGACGCCGCCCGGCTGCGCGAGGGTACGGCAGCTGCGGCCGGCGCCGCCGCGAGCGTGCGCGCCGGACGGGCCGCGATTGCCGCGGAGGCGGCGGCGGCCGAGCGCGCAGGCGGCGCCGCGCTTGCGGCGGGGCTCGCCGCGCAGGTGCTGCCCTGTCGGGCGCCGTCAAGCACAAGGGCGGGCCCCGGCGCCGAATTGGGCCGGGCGCGCGGCTGCGGACGGGCGCGCTGCGCAGGTGCTGCATGCAGAGCGCGTTGAAGTGGGACAAGCATGCAGTGATCAAGTAAAAGCATGGCACGTCAGTGCCACTGCTGTCGCCCGGCGGGAGGCTGAGAAGCGCTCTGCTGAGCTTCCTGGCGCGCTCATAGGCGCGGAGCCCCGTACGCCTTAGGCAGGAGGAGCTGCAGCACTGATGCTGCATGCTCTAAAAAGTCTTATTCAAACTGCAGGCTGCCTTGTTGGCTATGGACTGGCTCTTGCCCTGGAACTGATTCACTGACAAGCGTCTGCGGCTGGGACAGCTTGCGCGCGCCACGTCCGGGCCAGGGGCCACCAGGACGGCGGCGCTGCATGTCATACAGACGGTGCAGCTGCCCCGGCCTCCATGCCTGGCAGTGGCATTGAGCAAGCGGCCTGGCAGCCGCGCTCTATGCCCTGGCGTTGGGGGGGCACCGATCCCTGTGCGAGGCTTGTGGGAGGATGGTGGGCCGCGGTCGCTCTGCGCGGCCGCTCTGCGCAGCCTCTGCCGGGCGGGCGCCGCGGTGCATGCCGGCGCATGCGCGAGGTGCTCCTGAGATCATGCGAGACTTTGCTGCACATACGTCTACCCCTGATCCTCTCGCGCAGGAGCGCCTGCTGGCGCTGAGGCGGCGGGACAGCATGCTCCAGCGCAGCTGCCTGCTCCCCGCGCCTGCAGCGCCGGCGGCCCTGGCGCGCTTGACGTGCGTCGCCGCTGCTGGGCATGACGCGTCTAGTGCATGACACGGCGGCGTGACAGCCGGGCATGTGCGCTGTGGGTCAGCAGGATGCACCCAGATGCGGGGTCTGCAGGCTGTAAGCAGGCCGCTCAGATCTGCCGGGCTGTCTATTTTGCCAGGCCGCTGCACAAACGGGCCGACATCCCCAGACTGTCAGCAGACCCTCTCCCACACTCGCAACAGTTGTTATAGTGGCCATGCAGGGCCATCACCCAGGTGGCCACCTGATCAGGTTCTGAAAACCCCATGAGCCTTATAAAGCGTCCAAGGTCTCAGGAGTTGCACACAATCCAAGAGCCTTTTAGTTCAACCAGCAGTCGCTGACATCCAATAAATAGCCAGCTGCCAAGGCTGTCTCCTCTCTCTGTCCTGTGCACGCGGCCACAACAGAGCGGGTGCGAGCCACGCCACAGGCGTCCAAGCGCAGGCTGTCAAGCTGGCCTTGATGCTGGCGTCAAGAGTCCTTGCTCTGAGCACACCAATGATCTGGCACATGCATGAAGCTGCAAGGTCGTTGCTTTTGTGTGTTATGTCATGTCGCCCTGCACCGAGGTAGTAGAAGCCGCCCCAACTGGCTGCTTCGTGGGCTGCACAGCGGCCACTCCTTGGGCATCCTGCGCTTGCTGGGGCTGCCTGGTGCTGCGCGGGCCTGTAGCAGCGCTCGGCTATCATGGCCATGTTTCTGGACTGTCCGAGCCTCGCGCGCAGTGTCGCGCAAAGTGTGTATGTGCCTGCCCCGCCTGCTCTTGTCAGGCGCTGCATGGCCTTGGCCATGCCTGGCAGGGGCCGCATGCCGGCCGGCCACGTAAGAAAGCGCGCACGCTGGCGGCGCCAGCCTGGCGCCTCGGGAGACCGAGCCTGCGCGCCTTCCCTGTCGCGAGCGCCCCGCTTCGGGCACGCGGGGCATGCGCGCAGGCCGCCGAGCTGTTCCTGGTGCTGCGGAACCAGGCCACAGACGAGCACCTCACGACAGCGGTGCAGCGCCCGATCGAGTGCTTCAACCGCGTTGTGGGGATCAGGATATCCGGCTGGTCGTCCGGTGGTAGGCTCCCTGTACCCCTACACGCGCGTGGAGGGGTCCAGGGCGCCGGATATCCTGAAGCCTGCGACGCGGTCGAAGCGGCCGCGCGAGCGCTGCAGCGCCGCCATGAGTTGCTCCTCTGTGACCTGGTCGCGCGGCACCAGGAAGAGCTCGGCGGCCTGCGCGACATGTCCGCCACAAGAGCATGCAGGCGGTGCAGGAAGCGCACTGACGAGTATGATTGCGTTACTGCACCTGTTGGACGGGCGCCCACACTTGATACGAGCTTGCTCTTATTATTTTAGGCCTTGTGTCCTGCCGCGAGAGTGTCTGGCCACGTATTCGTGCACATGCCAGCATGGGACCATGTGTGTGCAGCCGATGCTAAAGGTCAGCTGCCCTTGCACCTGGTCCCTGGGCTGGGATGACCACTGTGTGCGCCCTGCCTGCCAGCGCCCCGCAGGCAGCGCCACGAGCTGTCCATCAGGGGTGCCGCGTTTCTGCATAAGGATGTCTAGCTTGGCTTTAGGGCACGGCCTCAACGCCAAGGAGGGCTTCTTGTGGTGTTTGGCCAGCATGACCAACATGGCTGTAGGAGCAGCGCTCCCTGCGCTGCCTGCAAAGCAGCCCTGCATTGGTGTTTTGGAAATGTAGACCATGCGGCGAGGCCTCATTGCAACCCGGAACCTCTAGGCGCTCGTCAGGCACATGCAGGGCGACCAGGCCGTGCTGTGCGCCAACCTGCGCGCATGAACGCGCGGCTGACTGGCCCGCGAGGCGACCGGGGCAGCGCGTACTCTGCGCGAGGTGATTGAGCTATGCTTGGAAGCGGGTGGGGAGCGCAGCCGCAGCCTGCACTGTGACCGCGCTGCGGCTGGCACTGAGGCTGCAGGCACCCACTTGCTGCAGCTACAGCTCAATCTTCTCGAGTACGGGGCGCGGCGCGCTGCCCCGGTCTGCTCGCGTGCTAGCCGGCCGCACGTCCACGCGCGCTGGTTGATGTGACATACCAGCGTGGTTGCCCTGCAGGTGCCTGAGTGCGCCTAGGCTTCCTGGCTGCCATGGGGCCCGACGCTTGGCCTCCGCTGAGCTCCGCCATGCGCAGTAGCGTTGTGTACTGTGCGCATTCCTTGCCAGCTGCTCGCGGCATCTATGAACAGACGATTGCGCATTCGCTGTGTGCCTCACGGACCTTCCGCCCTCTCTGCGAGCTACAGGGTGCAGGGCAAAGTGCGTGTGTCCAGGTATGGCGGCGAATATGCGGCCACCCCTGTGTTGCTGGCGCAGCGCGTCACCATTGTGACATGCAGTAAGCCAACCAGGAGTTATCTGTCCGTCCTTAAATGTCTGCAGGGCCCACTCCAGCCACTGCAGCCCACGCCGTGGTGCCTCACACCACACATGAAATAGGTTTCACCTCACTGCTGGACGCCACGCGCGCAACCCCAAGCATCCCAGGCCAGCACGGCGGCCCAAGCTCCCAACCAGACGCCCGGACGCCATGCAGCCCGCCTTCTTGCGGAGGCGCACGTGCCGCGCGCCACCTACGCAGAGAGCCATACACGCCGGGCTGCCACCAGCAGCTGGGCCCCATGTGGTGCCCCAGGGCCATACCTACAGGCTGCACATGCACACCTGCACCTACTTTAAAAATTAAATTGCACACGCTGGGCTGATACTCTACAGGACTGGCATGCAGGCCGGGGCGCGGCACACGGCACCCTGACGCAACGCCAGATCAGGGCCACAGCTCAGCGCACCAGTCGCTGCCGCCACACTCCGGCAGAAGCGCCAGCAGGTTCACACAGGTCCCGCGGACATGGCAGATAGGTACAGGCGCCCCCGGCGCGCGCACTACGGCGCTGGCAGCCGCACGCCGAGCTTGGGGCAGGGCACCGGGTCGCGCTCCGCGAGCGAGCAGTGCCGGGCGAAGCAGGGCTGCCGGAAGGCCGCGTCCTCCTCCACCGGCGGCGGCGCCTGCGCGCGCGCGCGCGCGCATGCGCGCCGTCAGCACGGCGTAGCACCGCGCCGGGTGGCCGCCACGGGCTGTGCCGCCGCCCGGCTGGAGCAGAGCGGCAGCGCGCTCGGGCGCGCTACTCCAGGACTACTTTGTGATCGTCGCTCTTGTATCGGAGCAGGATGCACGCGCAGGCTTTGTAGCAAACTACTGCAGCCATGCTAGCACGCCACCTCTGCATGACAAACAGACACACACAGACTCAATGGGCAGGGAGGACGAACAGGGTGTGCGCGCCTGGCCAAACACCATCTCGCAGGACAGGTCCTCAAAGTTGGGGTTCATGGTCAGCGGCAGCCCGAACGACTCGCCAAAGAACTCCTCCGTGGGCCGCTGCACGGCAGGCACACCTTGCCAGTCAGTTCCGGGTGGCTACCCACCACGTTTGCACATGCAGCCCCTCACGCGATGCGCAGCGGATGCGCAGGGACGCCACACGAGCACAGACTTGCAAGGCCGTGTGGCCGCAGCCTGCCGAACCATCGATTGGCTTCACTATGCTCGAGCGCGCTTGTTGGCGCGCCTTGCACAGGTTGACGCACAGCGCGACGCAGCCGGAGGCCTCCAGGTAGCGGCACTTTTTGATCTGCACGCCGCTGTTCCAGGTAGCTGGCTCCCCTTCAAACGTCACCTGCGCGGCAGCCACGCTGCTCCTCACTCCTGGCGCCGCATCCCCTGACGCTGCAGGGCAGTGTGTCCCCACGCGCATGGTGTCAGGGCCGCCTCGCCGCACCTCGACAGGCTTTCGCTCCAGGGGGCCGACCAGCCACGCGAAGAAGAACATCGTGATCAGTGCGTTGGCCTCGGCTGACCACTGCGCGCGGCAGGAACCAGACTGAGCTGCTTTCCCCAAGAGCGTCATGCTGCCGCTGTCTGCTGTCCGACCAGCCCCATGGTATGAATGTCGAGATAGCACATACTACCCAACCTAGCACGAATGGTGAGCATGCATGACAGAAACAGGCTGGGGTTCTCGTACAAGCAAAGCTTTTCATCAAACATCAAGGTCGGCCTGACAGCAAAGCAGGTCTTCACCTGATATGAATATAGTATATGCGCGCTTATTCTTTGCTGCGCTTGGTAAGCAGCCCGTAAGCAGCCAAAGTTGGCTGATACACAGTTTTCATTCAATCATTGGTCCAAGAGGGAGGCCGCCTGCAGGCCGCCAGCGCGCCTGGCTGAGCGGGAACCAGCGCCGGAAGCGCTCCGCGGCAAGGTCAGGCATGAGCGAGCGCAGCACACTCAGCACCGCCAGCTGCTGCCCGCGCGCGTCGCGGCCCTTCACCATCGCGTGGGACAGCTCGACAAAGCCGTCGTAGCCGCGCCCGTGCTCCCGGCCTGCACGGCAGGGCCTTCAGGTTCCTGAGCTCCTAGAGCACTTGTGAACGTGCAGGCCATTCGGACACTGGTTGCGGTCAGAGGAGCACGCAATAACGCTTGGCTGCAAATAGAAGGACTACAGACCAGGCCTCCAGCCAGTTCAATTTCAAGGGGCCCACCCCCGAGCAGCTTGGACATCTTGCGCGAAAAAATGCCAATCATCAGCTGCGCAAAGGGCCCGTCGCGGTACACCTCCTTGGTGGCGAAGGGGTCCTGCATGGCGCGCAGACCGTGAGTGTGTAACCATGCGTTGTGGGACCCCTCCAGCGCCAGTGGTCACAGGCGCCAGGCAAAGCACAGGAATAGCCGCAGTGTGGAGCGCACAGGCTTCGGCGCGGACGACTCTGCAACCGTGCTGTGAGCCTGCGCTCGGGCCTGTGCCAAGCTGCGCCTGCGCCGGCACGCTCGCCCGCTCGCAGCACGACCAGAGCAGCTGGCGGCGGAGTGGCTGTGGAAGCGCGCTGCAGAGAGCGCCTCTGGACAGAGAGAGCCTCTGACATGGCAGGCGCTCATCGTGCAAGTGTTGTGCTGCTCGCACGCAGAACCGTGATATGTACACGCAGAGGATTCAGCTGACACTAAGGGGCCTGCAGGCTACAGGTGAGGGAGGGCAGGCAGAAAAGGAGCTGTTGAGAGAGCGAGCGTCACTTGCAGAACCTGAGAAGGGCTCGCCTACCTTTGCTGAGCGAAGTGCTTGCTCGCCCGCAGTGTGTAGGCCAAGAGGTTGCTTGGCAGGCGCTCAGCGCAACCAGCACGCTGTGCTGCTGACAGTGTGGAGGTCACTGGGCTGCTTACCAGGCGCATCTGAACGCGACCGCTCACCTGTGGGCCAACACAACAAGTTGCTGTCGTGCGGCATAGCAGCAGGCATTACCAGGCCCAGCACCGCATAGCGCGTGTGCTGGCTTCAGGCAGAAAGGGGGGATGTGACAACCGCAGCGCTGCCGCCAGTCTCTCCACCCGCCGCAGCGCAGGGCGGTGTAGCCCGAGCAACCCCACTGGTTGCGCAAACGGGTTGCTGCGGGCTGCTGCGGGCCCGTGTGCGCGCGTTGGGCGCGGGTCTGCAGGCAGCGGCACGGCGCGGGCGCCATGGCGTCCAGCATGGATGCGGAGCCTGGGCCGCAGGCCACGATCCGGCGCGAGGTGATAGAGTACGGCGCGCTGCCAATTGCGGCCTGGCTGCACCACATCGACGGCGCCGCGGCTGTTCAGACCCTGCTGCGGCAGCTGGTTGAGGTCGCTGAGACAGACGGCGCGCACTGTGCGCGCCCGCCCTCTGCAAGCCTGCCCTTGGCCGCCACAAGCGTGCCGAGCGTTGTCGTGCGTAACGTGAGGCACGACCTGAAAGCAGTCCTGCAGCAGCCTGTCCCTATGCCGGGCAGAGCGACTGCCGTTCCGCGCTTACACCGAGCTAGCGTTGTGCTGAGAACGCTGGCCTTGTCTCAGCGCCCAAGACGGCTGCGCGCAGGCCTGGTGGACATAGCCACGCTGGCCAGCTGCTTGGATGTGCCGCAGCAGCACGCGCAGGTGGGGGTCCCGCCGCTCCTTGCCAGTGAAGCGCTCAGCACCACGCCCCTGGCCAGCTCGCCACCAGCAGACCAGGCGGCAGACAAGTGTCGCCCCCGCGCTGGTTTCATCGCCTGCGCTCCTGGCTGCGGTGCCGCAAGGCTGCGTGAGGCTGCAGCTGCACGCGTCTGTGTCCGTGCTATGGGTGTGGGTGGCGGGGGAGTGCATGGGCGGCTGCAGAGTGAGGGACTGGCGAGTGCGGTGACCTAACCCATCCTAACCTCAATGGTGCACCTGCACGCCTCTGAGCGCACCGCACACGCAGCCCGCTGCAATGCTGCTGTGCCCCCGGTGCACGTGAAGGCTGCGGCAGCAGCGCGGCGCAGGCAGGAGCCCCGCGGGACAGCCGTGCAGCTCCCCGAGCAGGGCGGCCCGGGCTGGCTCCCTCACACGCACCCTGACCCGACGCCCTGCGCGCAGATCCTGGTGGACACCCTGGAGGCGGTCTCCGCCGCGCACCAGGCGGTGGTGCGGCGCGCGCCGGGCGCGACGGAGGCGAGCGCGGTCGACGTGCACGCCGTGGCGCTGTTCCTGTTTGCGCAGCTGTACATCCGGCAGGCGCGCCCCCATCGCGCCCGCCGCGCGCCGGGCAGCGTGCGCTAGGGCGCTGCCTGTGCGCGGCCGCCCCGAAAGCTTGGGCGGGCGGGCGCGGGCAGCGCGGAGCAGCGTCGCGCCGCGCTGATGCGGGGCGGCGCCCGGGGCCGCCCTGAGCGGCCGTGCCGTCGCTGTGGCTCAGTGACGTGTGTAGCTTGCTTGGCGCTGTCACATGCACCCAGGCTGCGCCGCGGCGTCCGCAGCCTCTCGTTTCAAAGTGTGCGTGTGCTGTGGTCTTTGTGGCCGTGGCCGGCGCATACTTGCGAGCAAACATTTCGATGGATGCCCACCGTGCACAGCGTGCGCTATCGCGAAGCTGACACGCTTGCCCCGCCGCCGCCACACCCCGTGCGGCGCGCAGGCGCTGCGCCCAGGCGCTGGGCGTGCCGCCGGCGCCGCCTCACACAGAGCGCAGGCGATTCCTGCAGCGTACAGGCGCCGCCGAGCAATGACAAGCACTCATCGAACGGCGACGTTGACGGCGCTGCTTCGTGCGGCGCGCAGGCGCAGCGCCCGGACGCGATGGACGTGTGGCCGGCGCCGCACAGTGCGGGCGACGGCCCGGCCGGCGGCAGCGTGGCCAGCGGCGCCAACAGCGGCGGCCTGGGCCTCTTCCTGGAGCCCAGCTCGCCGACGCTGCAGCGCGCGGGCGGGTCGGGCCCGTCGCCGCGGCCGGGCGCGGGCCACTTCAGCGCGGTGCACTTCACGCAGCAGAAGAGCAACCAGGCCGTGCGCAAGGAGCTGCAGGCGCACCTGGCCACGCACCAGGGCCTGCTGGGCGGCTACACGGACTACCTGCAGGCGCGCGCGCGGGGCTTAAACAACATTTGGGGTATTGAAAGGCCTTAGTAGGGTATACATATGCAGCGCGCCGGGCGTGGCGCTGGGGGACGGGGTGTGATGTCAGGCGACAGCAGGCGCTGTCGCGCGTGGTCCCGCCGACGGGCAGGTCGTGGGCCGCCCGCCAGCGACCCTGGGAGCGCCCGCCGAGCGGCTTGCTGGGGCTGCCCCGGCTAGGAGGCAGGCTGGCGCCTGCCCGGCCCGGCAATATGCCGGCGCGGCCTGCCGGGCTCGTGAAATGATGCGCTTGGTCGCACCCCTACCTGCGTGGCAGCTTCGCGGCATGGCGTTCTGCAGGGCGCCCGCTGCATCTCCTCGAGGTCCTAATGCACCCCCCAGCGCGGCGCGCACTCAGCCGAGGTTGCGCGTCCGCGCCGAGCTTCCCTATCCTGATGTCACGCACGCGCCAGTATTGGCGGCAACCCTACGAGGGGTTCCCTGGGCGCTTACCTCGCTGAATCACAAAGCCCCAGCGTGCGCGCGGCAGCGCCGGGGGCCACCGGGTGGCGGCCGCCGCGGGTGGCAGGGCTGGCCGCCCGCCCCGGCACGGCGGCCTGAGTGGCGCAGCCGCGTACCCTTCCAATTCCGGGCAGCCGTGTGCTGGACCTCTTTTTGGGGTTTTTATATATTGCTAGGCGGGGGCGCCCAATCTGTGAGAGACGTTGACGCGCATGTCTTGCTATGCAACCGGGGATTGCCGAGCATTGCCTTGTTGTTTCTTGTTTCTTCTCTCGTTTCTTTCGTTTCACTGCAGGTTTCTTTCCTTTTGTGCCGCTCGCTGCCGGGCATGGCGGAGCGCGCAGCGGCGGCTCGTGCGGCAAAATTTTGCCTCTTTGCTCTTTAAGCGTGCATGCGCTCGAGCCTGCGCTTACCTTGGCGCCGCCCTGTCGCGCGCGCAGAGGCACACTGGCGCGATGCTGCAGCTGTGCCTGACGCGCCCGCCGTCGCGCGAGGGCGGCGCCGGCGACGGCGGCGCCGGCCACGCGACCGCGATCACCGCCGGCGAGCTGGACCGCCTGGGCCTGCTGCTGCGCGGGCCGGCGGAGGCCGCGTCCGCCGGCACGACATCCGACCCGGACGGCAGCCCCATGGACGTCAGCCCGACGCCGTTCCAGGGTGCGCCTGCGGCAACCCTATACCCGGGGGCCGCCGCGCGCTGCGGCCTGTTCAGACGCGGGGGCATGAGCGTCGCGGTGGTGCTGCTGCAAACGGAGTTTCACGCCGGCCTGCATGGCGGCGCCCCGAGCGCGCTACCGGCAGGCCGGCCCCGCTCGAGGGGGCGGGCAGCAGGGGCGCGCATGCGAGCGGGCACATGCTGGCCAGGGCTCTGCCGCAGGGCCTGGCTGCTGCCCATCTGCGGCGGGAGCGTGGGCTCGGCTCGGCTTCCGTGACACCCCGGCACTGCGAAGGTGGGGTTAGGGTAGCTCACTGTGTGTGATGTCTACCCTACCCTAACACAGTGAAGGCGACTGGGAAGGGCGCCGCGCGCGCTGAGCGCGCGCCGCGCGCGCGCCAGACGACGGCTGGCGGCTCAGCCTGGCGGTGCCGCTGTTCACGAGCCCGGCCGAGAGCGGCGAGGCGCCGCTGCCGGCCGTCGCAGAGTGGCTGGCCGCCAACATCCACGACGAGCAGCAGCCCGTGGGTGCGCGGCAACCCCTACACTACCCTGCCCTAATTTTACCCCTGTAGCCGTTGCAGAGCAGCTGGCCGCCAACGTCCATGGTGAACAGCAGCCCGTGGGTGCGTGGCGCGCGCCGCCATGCCCCCGCAACATGGTGCGGCGCCTGCGCCGCCAGCCCTGGTACTGCGCCATGAGGGTGTGGTCGCTCGCGCGCAAGGGCAGGCGCTGCGCTGTGCTGTCCGCATCGCGAGCCACAGTGAGGTGCTGCGGTTGCGTGTGGGCCTTGCGTGTGGCAGGAGCGCAGGGGTCGGCCAGCCATGAGGGTCTTGGAGGGTTTTGAGGGTCCGGCCCCACCAGGGGCGAACGCTGGAACAACCCAGGCAGCCGACCCTTTTGAGGGTCCCTGTGCCTGCGCACGCAGAGGCCATGTGTGGCAGCCCCACCAAGGGCGACCGCTGGAACAACCTGCCGCCCGCCGGGATCATGCAGGGTGCGCGCCCGGCCCGGGCCACGCCCGTCTGCATCCACGCGCCCAGCTCGAGCCGCTGCGCACACGCCCGTGCACAGGCTGCTGGGTGCTTGGTGCCCTCGCTTGAACAGCCGTGCTGCACCTCTGAGGGCACGTGCAATACTCCTGCACGCGCGCTCACTGCACCTGCACGCCCACCTTGTGACGCGTGCGGACGCACACAGAACGGGCGCACGAGGGCGAGGCACGTCCGGGGGGGTGCGCGACCGGAATGCCGTGCCACACACACACTGCCTCAGGCTGCGGTCGGACATGCACGGGGCCGCAGGTGGGGCGGCGGGTGTGCAGCGCGCGGTCGAGACGGCGGTCGTCCGCGGCGAGCACAGCGCAGGACCATGCGTTGGATTCGGACACTCTCATCTCTGTCCGCTGTTTCTGACGTGCTACAGCCTGGGCCGCAGGCGGCGCGGTGGATGTGCAGGGCGTGGTGAAGTCGACGGTGGTGCGCGGCGAGGACGACTTTCCTGATGGCCTGCTCCGCATCACGGACTGCCACGACTGCGTCGTGTACGCGCTCGCGCCGCTGCAGTACGCCACCGTCGCCGGCTGCTCCGACTGCACCGTGGTGCGCCGCGCCGCCCGCGCGCCGAGACCAGCCGGGGCGCTGCCGGACGCCCGCCTCGGCGCCTCTCTGCCGCTCTTTTAGCCCTAGGAATGCAGCCGCGCCCCCCAGGGGATGCGGCCGTGCTGCCTCGGGCGATGGGCGCCACATCCGCATGCGCTGAGGCGCGCGTTGCCCCGCTGGCGAGCCCCGGCGCCCGCCGCCGGCACACCGCATCAGCGTTCCTTGCATTCCGGGCAGCGGTTGGCGACGTAGCTGAGACTTAACCTGATACGTGGGTTCAATGACCAACCCCTACCCAGCGGGATACCCTAACCTACCCCAAACCTGCCGCACCCGCCGACGCGCCCGCCGCGCGCGGCCAGGTGGTGGGCGCGGTGGGGCGGCTGCTGCGCGTGGAGCGCTGCGAGCGGCTGCAGCTGGTGGCGGCCGCCACGCGCATCTGCATCGCCACCTGCCACGACTGCGTGTTCTACGTCGGCGTCAACCGTCCGCCGCTGCTGATCGGCGACAACCGCTTCCTGCAGGCGCGCACGCCCTGGCCGGCGCGGCGCCCCGCCGCAGACGCGCCCGCGCCCGCACTCGCACCTGCATGCTCCGGCGCGGAGCAGCGCGCGCCGGCGGGCGCATGGGGTTTTTGCAGGGCCCGGCAGCAGCTGCCCCAGCCGGGGCTCGCCGCCGTGGAGGTAACACGGAACTGGGAAGTGCGCGTCAGCGAGCGCAGCCCGCCCGCGCCCGCGCAGATGGCGCCGTACAACACGCAGTACGAGCGCCTGGCGGTGCACCTGGCGGCGGCCGGCGTGTCGGCCGAGCCCAACCTGTGGGACTCGCCGGTCACGCTCGCGCGCGAGCACCGCCGCGCCACGCCCGACAGCGAGGCCACGTCTGTGCCGGGCGCGCGCCCGCCCTGCGGCCATTCGCGGCGCTGAGTGGCTGATTGGCCGGTATCCTGGCGGCGACGTGCACTGATGCAGGCTGAGGAGAGGTGGATGTTGGGAGAGCTCTGAGAGGGGTGAATAGAAAAGCTTCTGAGACGGGCCAGCCCTGTCACGGCAAAGTGGTTATGATGACGGCACTCGGCGCGCCCAAGTGGGGCCTCGGTGTTTGTCACAGCCCGAACTCGGGCTGGCAGCCTGGAGCACAGCTGCGTGTGTGGCGGGCGCCAGGCGGCGGCGCGTCGGTGCGCGCGCCGGCCACGCTGCTGCCGCCGGACCGGCTGCTGCCGTTCATGGTGCCGTTCCACGGCGGCCCGGGGCCGCTGTGCGGCGGCGCGGCCAGCGGCGGCGCGGCGCGCATGGCCGCCGACCTGGGCAGCTTCGTGGGCCTGGGCGACGGCGGCGGCGGCGGCGGCGGCCCGCTCGCGCCGAGCCCGTTCCGGCTGCCGCCCGCGTACGAGGATGCCAAGGAGCGCAAGGTCGCCGCGGTCGCCGAGCTGCGCAACGCGGTCAAGGCGGTGCGCGCGGCGCCCGCGCACTCACGCGCGCCCTGTGTATCACGAGACGCCCTGCCTCACAGGAGAGTCTCACTGGAGTCTGGGTGTGGGCGCCGAGGCGCTGGGATGCGCACCGCGAGCTTGCAGTGCGCAGTGGGCGCCGCGGCGCGCGGGCGCCGGCCGGCGGCGCGGCGGCGCGCCGGGCGTGCGTTTGTCGATCAGCCGAGGGCCATGACGAGGGCTGGGCAGAGGCAAGGCGCGCCGAGCGGCCCTTGCGGCCGCGAGGACAGCTGTCGACTCACAGCCGCCCTGCGCGCGGCCGCGCAGGCCGCGCTGGACGACGGGCGCAAGCGCGAGCTGCAGAACGTGATCCAGGTCTACTTCAAGGTCTGGCTCATGGGCAGCGGGCACATGCGCGAGGTGTACGACCTTGCGCGCATGGAGCGCGAGGACGCCGCCGCCGGCTCCTCGTCCTCCGGCTCGCTCGGGCGCGCGCCCGTGCCCGCGCCCAGCGGCGGCGGCGGCGGCGGCAGCGGTGGCGGCCAGCCAGGCGGCGCGCCGCCGGCCGGCGGCAGCCCCCCCGCCGGTGGCGAACCGGGGGGAGCCGGCGGGCTGCAGCAGGGCGCGCCGCCGCCGCTGAGGCCGGCGCCGTGACCGAGTGGCGCTGCCCAGGGCGGCCGTGCTCCCGGGAGGCGCCCGCGCCGTGCCTTGCTGGCCTGCTGCGCCGGGCGCGGCCCTGCATGTGCGCAGAGGCGGCCGCTTCGCAGGCGCGCAGGCGCGTGTGCAGGGCCCGCCTGACCCGTTTAGCTGCCGCAGCCACAAGACCGGGCCTGCCCTGCAGCGCGTGTACCTGTTTGGGGCGTGAAAATGGAGAAACGGCGGTGCGAATGGAGGGACGGCGGAACCGACGGCATGCACAAGTTGGTCCTGTGCAGCGGGGTTGCGGCGGAAGCGCACGTGTGGTGACCGCGGCGCTGACCCGGGTCTGCTCTGCAGTGGCCCAGCCAACTCGGTGCAGCCTGCGGGGATGCCTGGAAGCATGAACCTGTCCAAACTAGGTATGCTTCGTGGGGTTCAGCATGAGCTTGGAGGCTAGCCTGGCCGCAACGCCGCTAGCCTGCCATATGCGGTTGATGGCTGCTGGGCAGCCATCTTACAAGTTGAGGCTCTGATGGCAAGGATTGCTCGTACATGTTTCTCAGTAGGGGCAGGGAGTGCGCGCCAGCAAACGCCGCGAACGAGGACGCAAACGAGGACTGCACTGTTGGAAACACACATGCTGAAAACACAGCGACTCCGAGACTCCGAAACTGGACGCCTCCACACTTTCCGAGAACGGCGCTTAAGACAGTCAGAGGTGTCTTGCAGACGCTTGACACCCCGTGGCAGCGACAACCCCGTGCCGCCTGGAGCCACGGTGCAGCATGCGCTGCGGCGTCAAGCAATGAAGACCAGGAACAGGACTAGGAAAGCCATGAGCACCATGAACACCTGCGCAAGCCACAGGGCTGGGTTAGGGCAAGGCAATGAGCACAATAAAATCTGCGCCACGCCGCAGTCCACAGGCGGTGCGACTGCCTCGATGTCATTATATGCACTACACTCTCTTCTCCAGGTCAGTTCCAACCCACTAAGCGTGTCTTGGCGCCTGCCCGCTTGGCGCAGCAGGGCGGACGCATGCTGTGAGCCCCGGCACGCCCGCGGCGGCCGCGCCGCCGCGGCGCGCCGGAGAGGCGCCACGCGCGACGGCCCCGGCGCGGGCGCGGCGGGCGCCGGGCGGGCCGCCAAGAGGCCTGTTAGGAGCCGCGCCTTGAGGATGAGCCACCGGTTGGAGGAGATGGTGTTGAGGTACTTGAGCAGCTGCGCCTGCGCCTGGTTCACGTTCTCCAGCGTGCCGTCCACGTTGTCCTCTATCCGCAGCGCCATCTCGCCCTGCTGCTGCACCTGCGCCCGGGCCAGGCAGACGATGAACGCCCTTTTCGATGATCGGGCCGTGCTGTCATGGCAGGCGCAAGCAGGCAGGCAGCCCACGGCGCAGCCAGCCCTGGGACACGGTGCACCAGAAGCAAGTCACCTCGGAGCTGACCCGGAAGCGAGCCACCACGACCCCAGCGACACGAGCGCACTCCTCAGACTTGAACAGACTTGAACAGAACAGGCAGCAGGAGCCTGGCGAGGCGCGCGCGCCATGACGGCCAGGTCCTGGAAGATGGCGCCCAGCTCGTGGATCGTGCGCTCCACGTTCTGCAGCGCCACCGCGCGGCTGCTCTGGTAGCTCTCCTGCGGCGCCAGCAGCGCCAGCTGCTGCTGCTGCTGCGCGCCGCCCGCCAGCAGCGGCTGCCTGCGCGCAGCAGGGGCGCGCTCGGCTGGCACCGCGCTGCCTGTGCAGGTGCTTTGGTAGCGGGAACCCATACACACCCGGGCACTGCGGCAGGCTCAGGATGTCAAAACGACACAACCAGCAACAGGTTACTCCATACCGACCAGTGCATGCTGCGGCGACACTAGCGCCAACCCAGCTGTCCGCCCGCAACACTGCACTCTCCCAAAGGCACTGCCACCACGCTGCGGTGACACTTCACTGGGCGCCAACGTGAGGCGGGACTAGATCAGCGCCTGCTAGCCCGGCTCGGCCTGAGCCATCCCCACAGGCGCACACCTGTCGCGTTCGGCCTCGCCGCGCTGCCGCGCCGCGGCGACGCCGAAGCGATGGCGCAGCGCGGGCTCCTGCCAGGCGGCATGGCGGGGGGCGGGGGGCAGCGAGTGCGGGGCGGGTGCGCACTGTTCCGACTCGCCGCCCCCCGCCTCCACATCGTCCCGCGCGCTGCCGCCCGCGCTGGCCCCGCCGGCGCCGCCCTGCAAGCTTCCCTGTACCAATGTGCCGCATAAGTCGGTGCTAGGGGTTGAAAATGCTCCCACGTTCAGAGGACTAGCTTCCTGCGCTAGCGGCCTGCAGCTGCAGGGCCCTCTGAACGTTAGCCATGGATGTAAGGCGCAACGCCACTGCAAGACCGCTCATTCTGGCCTGCCTGGATACAGCAAGAAGGCACTTAGGGCTTGGCCTCTGTTGCACGCGACGCCAGAAATTGCAACAAGCGCTCGTAAGTGGTTATCTGACCTCACCGTCATCGTGCTGGCAAGAAGTCAGAATAGAAGAGCAAGAGGCCGCCGCACCCGGATACTGCTGGAGCCAAAGAGGGGCGCCGCCGGGCGGCCGTGCAGCACGCCCCCGTTGGTTGGCCCGTTCAGCAACCCCGTAGGCCCTGGCGCACAAACACCGGGCCACACGGTCATGCGCACAGCCGCCTGATCATGCAGAGCGAGCTTGTTGTGTTGGCGTGCAGAATGCAGAGCTCCCTTCACAGGTTTCCCGCGGTATTGGGTACCTATGTCAAGAGACGGCTGACATAGAGCCTCCAGAGCGGTGGGGTGCTGCCAAGCAGTCTGTGTGACAGACAACAGACGGTGCGGGACATGTCACGGCAAGAGCGCGCAGGGAGGCGCCAGTAGCTATAAGGAACTTGTGAACGGGTGGGCCGTCTGGTTGAGGCTAACAAACAGTCTCCCCCCTGGGCGCCTGCAGCAGGACTAAACAGGTAGAGACCTGCCAGGAGGCAGACTGCTTACAGCGCCAGGCTCGGGCAGGCCGCGGGCCGGGGGCACCTGGCCGCGCGGGCGCGGGGAAGGGCCGGCTCTCCGGCGTGGCGGAGAAGAGCTGCCGCCGGCCCGCGTGCACGCGCAGGTTCTCCTGGCGCAGCGTGAGCACGTCCCGGAAGCTGGCGGTCGTGTCCTTCAGCCGCGCGCGCAGGTCGTCCACCGTGTTGGTCGACAGGCTGGCCACTTGCCGGTTGCCGCTGCCGGCCTGGCGGCCCTGGAAGGTGCTCAGGTCGGTCAGCGCGCCGTTGAGGCCCTGGATGTCCGCCTTGATCAGCCCGGTGAGCTCGTTGATCTGCACGGCGGGGTCGTCAAACATGCTCGTCCGCTTGGCCAGCTGCGACAGCCGCTGCAGCTTGCCCGCGGTGGCCGTGATCCCGGCGCTGATGCGTTGGCCCGGGCGATGAACTCGGACTTGTGCGCCGTGCTCCCTGGGTGGCTGGCCTGGGCCCCTGCTTCCCTCGGAACATCCACCCCCGCTCAGTCCTGGTCCCTCTGGGCCTCCCTTGAAAGCAGCGGCAGGCCGGCACCGCACCCGCATTGTCCTGTGCGCCAGAGGTGCTCGCGCCGCCCTGCGCGCCAGCAGAGTCAGTGAAGTTTGCGTTGCGCGCTCCGGGCAAAGCCTGCCTGGCGCTTGCCAGCGGCTCACCTCCCGGGCCAGCCGTTCCGCAAGGGCCTGGAACTCGGCGGTCCTGTCTCTGCAGCTGTGGCCTCCAAACGCACGCATGTCGCTCGTTGCGCGCAGGAGCGTGCTTGGCAGCCTGCGTGTCAATTCTCACAAGCAGGCAGCAGGCGTTTGCTGTGCAAGTACCGCCTGGCTGTGGTATGCAGGTACTCTCAGACCGAGAGCACTGCCAGGTTCACCGAGGTTTTCTGGCCCACAAGCCTCGCCTGTGCGCTCGTACAAAAAGGTGTCTTTAGCTTCAAAAGGACACAGACAACTCACAAGCGAGTTGGATGCCATGGACGAGCTCTCCATCAGCGATGCACAGCCACCGCCTGAGTCAACCACGGCGCACCCGGCGCCCAGCACCTCGGCGGCACAGGCTATTGAGTTCCTGATGCTGACGCAGAACTTAAAGGCGAGTGGTAGTTTTGGAAGCCCAGGCTGTCTAAGCATGGCATGGGGGCGGTACTCCTGGCCTGCACCAGCGCTGCTGCGACAAGGACAACACCTGCCGCGCAGACCACAAAGCGCACGGGATGGATACGCAGCGGCGTGGCCGGGCCGGAGAGCATCGCAGACCACATGTATCGCATGAGCCTGATGGCACTCCTGGCCGGCGACGCTGGCGTGGACACCAACAGGTGCTGCACCAAAGTCCTCTCTGGTTATCTAAGAGCTGTGGGAGAGTCTGATTGCTCACCTCCATGTTGGAGTGCAGGTGCATACGGCTGGCCATCGTGCACGACGTTGCAGAAGGTGCACTCCTGATTGCTGCTTCCCCACTTTTCCTTGTTCTGCGCACCTTTCTGCGCACCCAAATGACCACGCATGGTTTACAGCAATCGTTGGCGACATTGCGCCGAGCGATGGCGTCAGCAAGGAGGACAAGCGGCGTTTGGAGGAGGACGCGATACGCCGCATCCACGCCATGTTGGGCCAGGGCAGCTCAGCAGGTTCGCTTATTGCCAGTGCAAGCTGCTTAGTTTGACTGTGAACTTGCAGGACGCCTCACAGTGGGCCCTTGCACCCGACAGGTCTTGTGTCCTTGCACCGAGTGCGAAGCGCTTGCCTTGCCTGCACGCTGTGCAGCTCGAGCACGGCAGAGCGGCGCAAGCCTGCACGCGCGCGGCAGGCAGTGAGATAGAGGCGCTGTTCCTGGAGTACGAGGCGGGCGAGACCGCGGAGGCGCGCTTGGTGAAGGACTTTGACAAGGCGCGCTGCAGCCTGCCCCGCACCACCCCTCTTCATTACCATCCCCTGTCCGTGCCATGCCTGACTGGATCGTGCCTCGACCTTGTGGCACTGTCTGGCAGTGCGTCGCACACACCAGAAACCTTCGAGCCTGCCCTGCACGCCGTTGACGCCGGAGGGACCGGCGCCGAGGGGCGAAGCGTGTGCGGGTCGCTGCAGCCTACCATCGCGCGGCGAGCAGGCCGCGGGTCCGTGATCCCGCGCCGCGTCGGCGCGCAGGTGGAGATGGTCCTGCAGGCGGCCGAGTACGAGGCCGCGCAGGGCCTGCGCCTGCAGCCCTTCTTCGCGTCCACGGCTGGCCGCTTCCAGACCCCGACCGGGCGCGCCTGGGCGGCCGAGGTGGCGCGCCGCCGCGCGCTGCCGGACGCCGCCGCCGCCGTCGGCGCGCCGGCCGCTCGCGGGGCTGCGCCGGGGGCCGAGGAGTGCCGGGGGTGCGGCGGAGCGGGCGCTGCCGGGAGTGGGAGCTGCCTTGCCGCTGCGGACGGCGCGCCTGAGGGCGAAGGGGGGCCCGGGCGCGGCGCGGCTGATGCTGCGGCGCCCTGCGCTGCCGCGGCTGTCGGAGTGGGCGCGGGGACGCGCGGGAGTGCGTCTGGTGGGGCTGGGGGGCACGCCCCCATGGCTGCGTCTGGTGGCGCCGGGGGGCACGCCCCCATGGCGGGCTCTCTACAAGCGGGGGGCGCGCCCCTGGACGGCGCGCAGCGCGCAGAGGCCCGGCGGCGGGGCGAGGCCGGCGCGCTGGCGGGCGGGCAGGCGCGCGCGCAGGAGCCGTGCCAGGGTGGTGCCAGCGCTGGGTGACTGCGCGTGGCCCGCAGGTCAGGCGGCTTTCGGCGTGGGCTGCTGTCCAGGTACAGCCGTGCTTTGGACTTGCGCGTGCTCTCTGGGCATGCACCTGGGTCAAATAGGTCGCAATGAGCACCTGTGTAGGAGTAGACTGCCAGTGCAGAGGGCTGTTGTGTGGACTAGGCCGCTTTGAGTGAACCTGTCTGCCCGCCGATCCTGTGGTGCAACTCTTGGAGGTGAGGCAGACACATAATGAGGCATACTGTGGCCGCCACTGACAGCTTGTCCGCCATGCAGGCGCTGAGGCACGGGCCACTCCGCTCCCACGGCAACCGCACGAACACCGGCGGCGCTGCAAGAAGCACCGTGGCGCGGGGTGCACTCGGCCTCGCACCGCAAGCATCGCTTGCAAAAGCGGCTGCTCGTCACGCGGGCTTCCAGCGGCCACCTGTGTGGGGAAGAGTGCCGAGCGGCTTTTGAGCATGCATGCGCTCTGCGCTGCTGAGAGGCAGAGTGCATCTACTTGCATGGACAGACTGCCTGCAGGGGCCACATGTCATAAACACATGAATGTGACACGTGGATGTTACGTGCACATGCTTCACGGCCTGCTAGATACCAGCGGTTCTTGTGCACTGTTTTGCTTATCTGCTTCAAGTGCGCTTCTGTGCAAAGTGAGCAGTGTACCTTTTCATGTCTAGACGCTCTATGAGAGAACAGATTTAGTACATACTTGCAAAGCTGGAAGAGCTCCACACAGATCACTGTAGCAGTTACGGCGTTGCTGAAGCTGTTAGAGCTTCACACAGGTCGAGTTCCCAATGGCAAGTCGCAAACTGATCCTACTGCACTACACTCAGCTCTAGGGAGCACCAGTAGGTGCACTGCATCACTCGAACAAGTCTGTTCGTGTCCCGAGCTAGAAGACAAAGCCACTAGCAAAATGGAAAACGCAAAATTAAGCAAGGTAAAGCAGCACTCACCGGGATGGCCTGGCTGGAGTGCAATCTGGTCACCCTTTCACATGACTATGGTACTCTACATTGTGGGGTTGCACATGTACTATGCAAAAAAATGCAGGCCATGATATTATTTAAAAAAATTGCAGGCAGAAAATGAAGTGCCAAGCCCATCTGAGGCCAAGGCAGTCAATCCGCAGCCTTGCGAGGCAGGCACGCGCAGGTCTCGAGCACACACTCAGGGTTAGGGTTATCTTGCCAGCGTGCCGCCCAACCTCGCCAGGCCGGGGTTATCACCCCGCGCAGCCCAGTGCGGCGGGCGCGCACGGCTCTGCCGCGCGCAGCCCGCCGCTCGGCCGCGCAGCCCTGCCC